>JAABUN010000291.1_pt1 | contig 131804 bp, 111 predicted proteins | sample 5559311 | NCBI WGS metagenome assembly JAABUN01 (sample SAMN10711877, study PRJNA513370) | rock metagenome | isolation source: Antarctica rocks | place: Antarctica: Victoria Land, Siegfried Peak sud | reverse complement strand
CGCAGCGACACGATCATGGTGCTCCGCATCGAGGGCGGGAGGGCCAAGATGCTCTCGCTCAACCGCGACCTCCTGGTCACCAACCCGGCCACCGGCGGGGAGGGCCGACTCAACGCCACCTACAACGCCGGTCCTGCCAACCTGGTCCGGGCCGTCACCGAGTCCTTTGCCATCCCCATCCACCGCTACGTCGAGATCGACTTCGTGTCGTTCGGCGGGCTGGTCGACGCATTTGGTGGCATCGACGTGAACTTTCCCAACCCGACCCTGGACCGGGGCTCGGGGCTGGACGTGCCCGAAGCCGGCGTGGCCCACCTCGACGGCGACCAGGCCCTCGCCTACGTCCGGTCGCGCTACTACACCGAGATCATCGACGGCCGGGAAGTGCCTCAGGGCGGGCTTCCCGACGTGAACCGAACCGAGCGCCAGCAGAGGTTCCTCCGCCAGATCATGAAGAAGGCCGGCTCGAAGCGAAACCCGTTCACGCTCATGTCGGCGGCCTCGAAGATGTCGGGCGGCCTGCGCATCGACGACGACATGACCATGATCGACGCGGCCCGTTTCGCCTGGGACATGGGTCGGATGGACCCCGAGACCGTGGTCCTTCCCGTGGTTCCCCGGACCACGGCGGGCGGTGCCTCCGTGCTCGACGTCGGCGAAGGCAGCGCCGCCGTCCTGGCCCAGTTCCGCTGATGGACATGGGCGCCGACGCACGGCGGCGGTGAGCGGGAGGGGTCAGTCGGTGCGACGGGTGCCGGCGTAGGTGAGGGCGAAAGGCACCACCAACAACACCACGGCGACGATCTCGACCCCCAGTACCTGGCCGGCCCGGTCCTGGTAGCCGGCACCCTTCTCCTGCCAGCCGAAGATGCCGGACCCGCGGCTCAGCACCAGGGCGGCGATCGATACCAGTTGCAGGCCGAGCGCTGCGGGGATGACGAAACGGCGGACGGCGCGTAGGGCACCGAAGGCGGTGGCCACCAGCAGCGCAGCCAACACCAGCGAGGCGGCCACGTTGAGCAGGAATCCCTCCTGGACGACCCAGACACCGGGGATCTGCGACGGCAGGTCCTTCTTCTCGTCGTTCCAGTCCCGGAGGTGCAGCAACCCGCCGGCGAGGACGGCCACCGCGGCGAGTAGCTGGGCGATGGTGGCGGGGCCCAGGGCGGTCCTCCTGGTCGAATCGTGGTCGGTTGCGGTGCTCATGGGAGCCTCCTCCTCGAGTGATACGGCACCGTGATGGTGGTCGGTGGCCGGGTCAGATCGCGGTCCACGGGGCTCCATGCGCTCCCGGCCTCTACGTCGCCAGGCCGTTCTCAGGATTCCAGCCCGGCCAGGATCGGGTCAGCGGCCGGTGCTGGACACGTGCTGGTAGTCCTTGCTGTTGACCCAAGTGCCGCCCCAGCCCCAGCCGATGGCACCAAAGGCGCGAGGGACAGGGCCACCGGCGTGGATCATGCCCGGCACCCGCAGGGTGCGTTCGGCCCACGACCGCCCCGAGGGCGGCAGCACGGTCCCGGTACCGCTGACGTAGGGGTTCTGCACCGGGTTGATGTCGATGGCCCGGCCGTAGGCGTGCTCGGACCACCCGGTGCCGCCGGTGACGGTCCGGCAGTTGAACGCCGAGGTGTTGTTGGCCTCCATCGAACGGTCGTCGTTGCTCCCGAACACGCTCACCGGTTGGATCTGGCGGATGGGGAACCGTTCGGCGTAGAGGCGGCCGAAGGCCCACGCCACGTCGGCCGCCTCGAGGCGGTGGATGATGAGGTCCCCGGAGTGGGCCTTGCCGTCGTAGCCCCAGTAGCTCACCCTCACCCGGCGCAGGTCGCCGGGACCGATCGGGCACCCCGACCGCCAGCTGCTGGCCAGCTGGTCCGCGGTCACCGCCGAGATGGTGCTGGCGTAGGGCGGCACCGCTTGGCCGACCGGCGGCGGTGTCCCGGTGGTGGGGTCGAGGCACGCTCCGAGGGCCAGGGAGAGCACCGCCACGAGCAGGGCCAAGCGTCGCACGACCCGACCGTATCCCGAAGCTACGGTCTGCGGCCATGACCGCCGAACCTCCTGTCGCCGACGGGTTCGGGGCCAGGATGGCGGAGGCCTACTCGCACGAGGGGCCCGCCATCGAGATCGGCCGGGCCGTGCTCGACGGCAACGTGTACCCGGAGGCGATGGTGCAGGTCCCGACGGCCATGAGCAACCGCCACGGCCTCATCGCCGGGGCAACCGGCACCGGCAAGACCGTCACCCTCCAGCTCCTGGCCGAGCAACTGTCGGGCCAGGGCGTGGCGGTTTTCGCCGCCGACGTCAAGGGGGACCTCTCGGGCCTCGCCAAGGCGGCCGTGCCGGGCGAGAAGGTCGCGGCGCGCATACGCGAGCTCGGCCTCGCCCACACCCCCACGGCATCGCCCGTGCAGTTCTGGGCGCTCGGCGGCCAGGGACCGGGCGTACCGGTCCGGGCCTCGGTCGGTTCCTTCGGCCCGCAGCTGCTCGCCAAGGTGCTGGGTGCCAACGAGACCCAGACGTCGTCGCTGGCGCTGGTCTTCTACTACGCCGACCGGGCCGGGCTGGCCCTGGTGGACCTGGTCGATGTGATCGACCTCTTGTCGTACCTGGTGAGCGACGAGGGTCGCCCTGAGCTCAAGGCCATCGGCGGGCTGTCGAGCCAGACCGCCGGGGTGCTGTTGCGCAAGCTGGTGGAGCTTGACCAGCAAGGTGCCGAAGCCTTCTTCGGTGAGCCCGAGCTGGCCATCGACGACCTCATGCGCGTCGGTCCCGACGGCCGTGGCGTGATCAGCTGCCTCGAGCTGGCTGCGGTCCAGGACCGGCCCAAGCTGTTCTCCACGTTCCTCATGTGGTTGCTCGCCGAGCTCTTCGAGCACCTCCCCGAAGCCGGCGACCTCGAACAGCCCAAGCTGGTCTTCTTCTTCGACGAGGCTCACCTGCTCTTCGCCGACGCATCCAAGGCGTTCGTGGAGCAGGTGACCCAGACCGTTCGCCTCATCCGGTCCAAGGGGGTGGGCGTCTTCTTCGTGACCCAACTGCCCGAAGACGTTCCCGACGCGGTGCTGGCCCAGCTCGGCACGCGTATCCAGCACGGCCTCCGGGCCTTCACGCCTCGCGACGCCAAGGCCCTCAAGGCAACGGTGACCACCTATCCGGAGACCGACGACTACGACCTGGAGGAGGCGCTCACCCAGCTGGGCATCGGCGAGGCCGTCGTGACCACCCTCGACGCCGACGGGGCGCCTACGCCGGTGGCCTGGACCAGGGTGCGTCCCCCGCAGTCACAGATCGGTGCCGTCGACCCTGCCGAGGTGGCGGCCCTGGCCCAGGCCGGCGACCGCTGGGCCACCTACGCCGCCGAAGTCGACCGGGAGTCGGCCCGTGAGCTGTTGGCTGCCAGGATGGGCGTTGCTGCGCCGGGCCCGTCGGCGCCGGCCCCCGCACAGGCGACGGCTGGGCCACCGTCGCCGTCACCGTCGCCGGAGCCGGAACCGACCCGAAAACCGGCTCGACGGTCCGACCTCGATCCGGTCAACCGCCGCGCCCGCGACGGCGACGACGGCGGGCTGGTCACCGACTTCCTCAAGAGCCGCGAAGGCCGAGCCACGGTCAACAACGTCGTCCGTGGTGTCTTCGACCTCCTCAAGAAGCGCCGCTGACCCCGCCAGCCCCACCAACCGCGTGCAGTTGAGCCCCCCATACCGGTCACAACTGCACGCGCCTCGCTGTGGGTTCGAGCGTCTACCTTTCCCCGATGAACGACGAGGCGACGGCGCCATCGCAGCCGGCAGGGCCCTACGAGGGTTTCGGCGGGACGGTGGGGCGCACGTTCGCCGGCTCGCAGAGCTGGTGGCCCGAGCGACCCACTCCCGGGCCCGACGCGCCCAACGTGGTCGTGGTCCTGGTCGACGACCTCGGCTTCGCCGACCTCGGCTGCTACGGCTCGGAGATCGCTACGCCCAACATCGATCGGCTGGCCGCCGACGGCGTGCAGTTCACCAACTTCCACGTCACCCCGATGTGCTCGCCCACCCGCGCGGCGCTGCTCACCGGCGTCAACCCGCACCGTGCCGGAACCGGCCACGTGGCCAACTCTGATCCGGGCTTTCCCGGCTACGCCGCCGAGCTGGCCGACGACGTGGCCACGGCGGCCGAGGTGTTCCGTGGCGCCGGCTACCACACCATGGCCATCGGCAAGTGGCACCTGACCAAGGACTCCGACCTCTCCGACGCCGGCCCGCGCCACTCCTGGCCCTGCCAGTGGGGCTTCGACCGCTACTACGGCGTGCTCGACGCCTTCACCAACCTGCACCACCCACACCGCCTAGTGGAGGACAACCACACCCTCGAGCTCGACCAGTACCCCGACGGCTACTACGTCACCGACGACCTGACCGACCGGGCCATCGGTTTCATCCACCAGGCCAAGGCGTCGAACCCGAACCAGCCGTTCTTCTGCTGGTTCGCCCACGTCGCCGTCCACGCCCCGCTCCAGTGCAAGGCCTCCGACCTGGCCAACCACACCGGTCGCTACGACCTCGGCTGGGACGCCCTGCGCCAGGCCCGTCACGAGCGTCAAGTGGCCCTGGAGCTACTCCCGCCGGGCACCGTGCTGCCGCCCCGCAACGCCGAGGAGGGCGACGACGTCGAGCCGTGGGACGACCTCGACCCGGCCGACCAGGCCCTCTATGCCCGGTACATGGAGGTCTACGCAGCCATGGTCGACAGCGTCGACCAGTCGGTGGGTCGGCTTCACGCAGCTCTCGACGAGCTGGGCCAGGCCGAGAACACCATCTTCGTGTTCCTGTCCGACAACGGGGCCTCACGCGAGGGCGAGGCCGCCGGGACCACCTCGTACCTCCGCAGCCTGGTGTCGAAGAACGTCACCGACATCGAGGACCACCAGTTCGACCTCGACCGCATCGACCTGGCGGGCGGCCCCCAGGCGCTGGTGCACTACCCCCGGGGTTGGGCCATGGCGTCGAACACCCCGTTCCGGCTCTACAAGATCAACACCCACATGGGCGGCCACTCGGTGCCCTTCATCCTCCACTGGCCGCGGGGACTGGGTGCCACCGGACGGAGCACCGCCGGACGCGACGACGCCGGACCGCAGGATCCGGACCGTCGCGACCAGTGGGCCCACGCCACCGACCTGCTACCTACCCTGTGCGAGCTGGCCGGCGTGACCCGACCCCTCACCCGCCACGGCGTCGCCCTCCAGCCCGTCGACGGCACCAGCCTCGGTCCGGTCCTCGCCGATCGCGACGCCGGCCACGACCGGGGTCCGCAGCTCCTGGAGATGGCGGGCCACCGCGGCTACTACGACGGTGACTGGGAGCTGGTGACGCGCCACCAGCCACTCACGCCGTTCGGCGACCACGAGTGGGAGCTCTACGACGTGGCCAACGACCGCACCGAGACCCAGGACCTCGCCGCCGAGCACCCCGACCGGGTGGCCGCCATGGCCGCCGGCTGGGAGGCCGCCGCGCAGGCCGGCCAGGTGTACCCGCTCGACGAGGGTTCGCGGCTGCGGTTCTGTCCCCCATACGGGTAGTGTCCAGGCCGTTCCAGAACCTCAGAGGAGGTCCCCCATGAGCGATCCCAGCGACGACGAGGTCACCGAGGAAACCCGCTCCACCGGGACCGGCGACGAGGTCGCCGAGAACTATGAGCACCAGTCCAAGCTGGGAGCCCAGGTCGAAGGCGAAGGCCAGATCGACTGACATGGCTGCCACCGCCCGACCCCACGTGGCCGTCGCCGACGACTCCGACGTCACCGTGGCCGGGCTGGCCGCCGTCCTGGCACCCTTCTCCGATCGCATCGACGTGGTCGGGGCCATCAGCGTGGGCCGCGCCATCCAGGGACGGGTCGACATCGCCCTGTACGACCCCTTCGGACGCGGGGGGTTCGGCGCCGATCAACTGCACGAGTTGGTCGGCCAGCAGGGTGTGGCCAGGGTGGCGGTGTACTCCCTGGACCTCGATGGCGAGGCCGTGGCTCTCGCCCTCCACCTCGGCGCATCGAGCTACCTGTCCAAGGCCACCCCGGCCGGGGCACTGGTGGACCAGCTCGAGCAGGTGGCGCGCGGCGAGCAGGTGATCGCTGGCCCAGACGGCCCCCCCGGCTGCCCGCCCCAGAAGGAGCCGGGCTGGCCGGGACGCGATCTCGGCCTCTCCGAGCGGGAGTCCGAGGTGGTGGCCCTGGCCGCGCTCGGGCGTCGCAACGCCGAGATCGCCAAGGCCCTGTTCGTGAGCGTGGACACCGTCAAGACCCACCTGGCCCGGTCGTTCCGCAAGCTCGCCGTGCACAACCGCACCGAGCTCGCCGCGCTGGTCCACCGCCACCGAACCTTCTAGCGCCCCCAACTCAAGCGAACTGGGTTGGGTTCCCCGTGCTCCGACCCTGTGGAACCAACCCACTACGTTTGGTCGGTGTCCGACCGGCTTTGCATCGGCCTGCTGCAGTGCGGCTACATCGATCCCAGCCTGATCGCCGAGTTCGGCGACTACCCCGAGGTGTTCGCCGACCTGTTCGCACCGTTCGCGCTCGACCTGGTCACCTACGACGTGCAGGCCGGCCAGGTGCCGTCGGACCCAGGGGCCTGCGACGGGTGGCTGGTGTCGGGATCGGCCAGTTCGGCCTACGAGCCTCTGGCCTGGATCCCTCCGCTGGAGGCGTTCCTCCGCACCTTGATCGAGCAGGAGACACCGCTGGTGGCCATCTGCTTCGGCCACCAGCTCTTGGCCCAGGCCATGGGCGGGCGCGTCGAGCGGGCCCCCGAAGGCTGGGGCGTCGGTGTCCACGAGTACCAGGTGCTGTCCTCGCCGGCATCGGGCGAGGCGTGGAGTCCCTCCACGGGGGGTGCTGACCGGGTCGGATCCACGGTCCGCCTCATCGCCAGCCACCAGGACCAGGTGGCGGGTCTGCCCGACCGCGCCGAGGTGGTGGCTCGAACCGAGCACTGCAAGGTCGCCGCGTACACGCTCGGCCCGAAGGCGTTGGCGATCCAGCCCCACCCCGAGTTCACGCCGGGGCTTTCGGCCCGGCTGATGGAGCTCCGGCGATCTCGCATCGGCGACGACGTGGTCGACGCCGCTCTGGCCTCGCTCGACCAGCCGCTCGACCGCCACCTGGTGGCCGCATGGATCGACGACGTCTGGCGAAGCTAGGCGAGGCTCGACCGCGAGGAGGGTGTCGAGGGTTCACGTTCAACGTTCGACACCGCTCTGGGGGACCAGGTTGGGCATGACTCAGATCACTGGGTAGGGCCCCAGCTTCCCGCCGCCGACGCGTTCGGAGCTCTGCGCATGGCAACGCAGCCCCTCGCCACCTTCACCGCCAGCGAACCCGCGTCGCTTCGGGACCTCCGCCACCACATGGTGAGCGAGCTCGCTGCCGCCGGGGTGTCCGCCGACCGCATCGACGAGGTGGTGGTCATGGCCAGTGAACTGGTGGCCAACGTCTTGGGCCACACCGAGTCGGCCGCCAACGTCACGGTGACCGCTGGGCCGGAACGGCTGCGCGTCGTCGTCGCCGACGACAGCAGTTCCCTCCCGGTCCTTCGCCCCGTTGATCCTCTGGTGGCCGGGGGCCACGGTTTGCGCATCGTCGACGGGATCGCCGACGAGTGGGGCACCGTCTCCCACCCGGGCGACGGCAAAGAGGTCTGGTTCACCCGTCGCCTGCAGTGAGGGCAGCCGATAGGCGGTCGATCGATGCCGGCAGTGAACCTCCGGTCGGGCCGACGTCAGGCCGGTCGACCGGCGATCTGGCGTCGGCGGCGATGTCGGGATCGGTTGCCACCTCGGGAACGGCGGCATCGGGGGCCTGGCGAACGCTGAGCCACCCGGTCAGGGTTCGTACATCTCGGTTCGGACCACCTTGCCCATCGCGTTGCGAGGTAGGGCGTCCACCAAGTGGATGCGCTTGGGGCGCTTGTAGGTCGCGAGCCCATCGGCGGCCAGCATCATGAGGTGGCCGACGAGGTCCCGGTCATCACCGCCTTCGACAAAGGCCACCACGGCCTCCCCCCAGACCGGGTCGGCCACGCCGACCACCGCCACGTCGCCCACGCCCGGGTGCCGACGCAGGACGTCCTCCACCTCGCGCGGGTAGACGTTGTAGCCGCCGCTGATGATGAGCTCCTTGCGCCGCCCGACGATGGACAGGTAGCCGTCGGCGTCGCAGGCCCCTACGTCGCCCGTCCGAAACCAGCCGTCCGTGGGCGAGCAGACGACTGCGGCGATGCCGCAGGCATCGGGCGAGGTGCGGTAACCGGCGAACACGTTGGGGCCGCGCACCACGATCTCGTCGCTGACGGCATCGAGGCGCAGCTCGACGCCAGGAAGGGGGAAGCCGACGGTGCCCGGCCGGCGATCGCCGGCGTAGGGGTTGGACGCCAGCATCATGGTCTCGGTCATGCCGTAGCGCTCCAGGACCTGTTGGCCGCCGACCGCAGCGATGCGCTGGTGCAGCGCCGGTGGGAGCGGCGCCGAGCCCGACACGCACAGTCGCAACGCCGCCAGCTCTCCCACCCGGCCCGATGTCGCCAGGCGGCCGTACATGGTGGGCACGCCGAAGAACAGCGAGGCCCGGTACCGGGCCGCCGCGTCGAGGACGTCGTCGACCTCGAAGGACGGTCGGAGCACCACCGAGGCACCTGCGGTGAACGACCCGTGGAGCCCGACGCCCAGCCCGTGCAGGTGGAACAGCGGCAGGGCCAGGACCAGGCGGTCGTCCGGCGTCCAACGCCAGGCCATGGCCACCGCCTCGGCGCCGGCGGCCAGGTTGCGGTGCGAAAGCGGCGCACCCTTCGGCGCACCCGTGGTGCCCGAGGTGTAGAGCAGGAGCGCAGGGTCGTCGAGCGGGGTCGTGTCGAGCGGGGTGGCGTCGAGGCCGTCGGTCCGCGCTGGGGGGAGCGAGACATCGGGGCCGACCACCAGGATCGGCGACGACGTCGAAGCCTCGGTGATCCACCGACCCCGTTCGGCGTCGTCGACCACGGCGGCCATGGGTGCGGCATCGACCACCACGTGGGCCACCTCCCGCTGCCGGTAGGCCGGGTTCAGCGGCACCACCACCAGGCCGAGTCGCAGCGCGGCGACGTAGGCCACCGCAAGCTCGACCGAGCTCGCTGCGTTGAGCAGCAGCCGATCACCCTGCTCCAGGCCGCAGGCCCGCAACCGGCCCGCCACCTGCGCCGTGCGGTCCACCATCTCGCCGCCCGTGACCCAGCTCCCGCCGTCGGAGACCACGGCCCGGGCGGGCTCTTCGCTCCACCGGCGCACCCAGGCCGACGTGAGCCCGACCTCGCCGAACGCAGCCACCTCCTCCACTCCCACGCCAGCTGGGAGGTGGGGCGACCAGGGAGGCGAGGTGGGCACGCCCCATCCTGGGTCGCCGACCGCGGCCCGCCAACGCGATTCCTGACCGGAGGTCGCCAACCAGAGCGGCGGAACCCGGAACAGCTGCTGCCCCTCGGCGAGGACCTGGTGGTCGCTCACCGACCGTGAGGACCGCCCGGGTCGTCATCAGGTTGCGGTTGGGTTGCGGCGAGGGGAGTGGCGTCCGGAAGGGCCGAGGTTCGGGCAGACTGTCCTCATGGCATCGAGCAACCCAGCGCTCAACGACAAGATCTTCCAGCGGGAGATCCACAACAGCGGTTCCGGCGGTTTCAACCCCGGCTGGGGCAACCCGGCCGATGAGGTCCCGCCCGGCCGTTTCGGCGGCCAGCAGGCTCGGGGCGCCAGCACGCTCCCACCCGTTCCCGGCCAGGACGCACCGCGTCGCAGCGACCCCACCCAGATCCCCCCGGCCGGTCCGCTCGCCCCGACGGGCGACACGATGCGCCTCGGCGGCACGTTGTCGGCCGCCGGCATCTTGCTCGGTTTCGTGGTCCTGGCCGGCTACTTCGGTTGGCAGGCGGTCAGCGTGGTGACTGACCGCAACGCCGCCGGCGAGACCGTCGTCGTCAGCACCGACTTCCCGGTCTGGATCATCGGCGCCGCCATCGCCGGGTTCGTCCTGGCCCTGGTCACCATCTTCAAGCCCAAGTTCGCCCGGGTCACCGCGCCCCTGTACGCAGTGGCGCAGGGCCTGTTCGTCGGGGCCATCTCCAAGCTCTACGAGGTCCGCTTCGACGGCATCGTGTTGCAGGCCGTCGGGCTCACCATCGGCGTGTTCGTGATGATGTTGGTGCTCTACGCCACCGGCACCATCCGGGTCACCGACAAGCTCCGCAAGGGGATCTTCGCCGCCACCGGCGCCATCATGATCGTGTACCTGGCCACGATCGTGGCGCGCCTCTTCGGCGCCGACATCCCAATGATTCACGACTCCGGCCCCGTCGGCATCGGGTTCAGCCTCGTGGTCGTGGGCATCGCCTCGGCCAACCTGCTGCTCGACTTCGACTTCATCGAGCGGGGCGTGAAGATGGGTGCCCCTCGCTACATGGAGTGGTACGGGGCCTTCGGCCTCATGGTCACCTTGATCTGGCTCTACCTCGAGCTCTTGCGCCTGCTCTCCAAGCTGCGCAGCCGCTGATCGGGCCGGCCCCGGCCGAGATTGGTCCCAGCGGTTGACGCCACCGGGCAGACTGTCTCCGTCTGACCTGGCGAGGAGGCCAACCCTGTGAGCGATTCCACCACCTGCCCGAACTGCAGCGCCACGCTGCCGGCTGGTGCGGCGTTCTGCACCAGCTGTGGGACGCGCACCCCCGAGGCGCCCGATGCCGCAGCGGCACCCGCCGGCGAGGCCACCCGGATCGACAACCCGGGTCTGACCGACGCCACCCAGACCTACTCGCCGCCGCCCACGTCGCCCTGGCAACCGGCCGACGGTCCCAGCGCCCCGCCCGCTCCGCCGTCGTGGGAGGCCCCACCATCCGCGCCGACAGCCGCCCCAGCCTGGCAGTCCCCCGCCCCCGCCACCTGGAGCCCGCCTCCCGGCCAACAGCCGCAGGCTCCCGCCTGGCAGCAGGCTCCGCCCGGCGCCGCACCACCGAAGGCCTGGGGGACGGCGCCCCCGGGTCCACCGCAATGGGGCGCCGCGCCGGCCGCGCCGGCGACCACCGCCACGAAGGGCGGCTCGGTGCTAGGCGGGCTCATCGCCCTGCTGGGCGGGATCATCACCCTCATCGGGCTGTTCACCGCCTGGATCGGCACCAACGTGAACGACGAGACCACCACCGGCTGGGCGCTGGCCTCGGGCGATGAGGGCCTCAAGTCGAACGATCCGTACCTCATCTTGGGTCTCGGCATCGGCGCGCTGGTGCTCGGGGTCCTGCTCTTCACCGGTGCGGCCCGCATCGTCGTCCGCTTGGCCCTGATCGCGGTGGGCATCGCCGTGGTCGCCACCGCAGTACGCGACTGGACGAGCATCGCAGATCTGGCTAAGGACCTGCCGTCCACGGTCGAGATCACCGCCCAGTTCGGCTTCTACCTCACCATCGCCGGCGGCATCGTCACCGCCATCGCTGCGCTGATGCCCGGCAAGAAGAACGTCGCGGCGTAGATCGTGGCCGACCCATCGGTGCGCGACTACGGGGTCCTGGTCACGGGCGGGGGCAGCGGGATCGGCGAGGCAGTGGCGAGGCGGCTGGTCGTCGACGGCGCCGTGGTCACCATCTGCGGCCGCCGCAAGGCCCGGTTGGCCGAGGCGGTCGCATCGATCGCCGCCCAGGTCCCCGATGCACGGGTGGGTCACGTCGTCGCCGACGTGACCGACGAAGACGCAGTCATCGCCGCGGTCGCCTCCGCCACAGAACGGGCGGGCGGCCGGCTCGACGCGGTCGTCTCGAGTGCCGGCGGAAGCGAGTCGATCGGCCCGGTCACGTCGCTCGACGTGGGGCTGTGGGAGCGCACGCTGGCCCTCAACCTCACCGGTACCATGCTTGCCCTCAAGCACGGCGCGGCGGCCATGGTGCGCGGCGGTGGCGGCTCGTTCGTGGCCATCTCGTCGATCGCCGCGGCTACGCCTCACCCGTGGTTCGGGGCCTACGGCCCGTCCAAGGCCGGCGTGGACCAACTGTGCCGCCAGGCAGCCGACGAGCTGGGCCCGAGCGACGTGCGGGTCAACAGCGTCTGCCCCGGTCTCATCGACACCGAGCTGGTGGGTCTCATCACCGCCGGTGGCCCGGTGCTCGACAGCTACACCGAGAACACCCCGCTCGGCCGCATGGGCCGACCCGACGACGTCGCTCACCTGGTCCGGTTCCTGGTGGGACCGGAGTCGTCGTGGATCACCGGCCAGGCCATCAACGTCGACGGAGGCCACAGCCTCCGTCGCGGTCCGAGCCTGGCCTCCGCCCTCGAGCCCCTCTTCGGCGCCGACGGCCTCCGAGGCGTGGTCCCCGACACCTGAGCGTTGTCGAGCAGCTCGAGAAGATCAGGTCCTGCGCCACCAGCGGACCGCTCGCCTTCGGCGACCAGGTAGCCGGCTACGGGCAACCATCGCCGACCATCCCACCTCGCCCGTAGTCTCGCTCCGACATGACCGGTGATGAAGACGCCTTCCTCACCTTGACTCGACGGCACGAGGAACCCATGTTGCGAGTCGCCCGGACGCGGTCGAGGACCTGCTTGTGACGTCCGAGGTGATGGGTGTCATCGGGGCCGCCATCACCGACTGCCATTCGCCCAGCGCCTCGTCGTCACGCTTCGCGACGTGGAATGCTGGACCGCCCAGGAGGTCTGTGGCGCCCTGGGGCTCTCCGAGACCAACCAACGGGTGATCCTGCACCGAGGTCGCAGTAAAGGTGCGGCAACGGCTCGAGAGCTACCACGAGAGCATCGACGGAGGTGAGCGTGAGGGCCCCGGACGACCTGGCATGCCAGGAGTTGGTCGAACTGGTCACTGACTACCTGGAAGACGTGCTGTCGGCTGACGATCGGGCCCGGTTCGACCGCCACCTCGCGACGTGCCCGCACTGTCGCACCTACCTCGACCAGATGCGCCTCACCATCGAGCTGACCGGCCGGCTGGCCGAGGACGACCTCCCCCCCGAGTCGCGTGACGCGCTCCTCGACGCCTTCCGGACCTGGAAGGCCACCGAGGAGGAACGGTCGAGGAACCGGTAGGCCACCGTGGTCGTGTGGCGTACACGGCCTGACGGCACGATGCTGCCCCCCGACGGCGGACCGTTGTAATTGAGATCGACAAGCTCGTGCTGGCCGAGGCGATCGGACTCATCTACGCCCGACTCGAAGGCGATCGGGCCGGCGGCTGACCGCCAAGGGTTCGAGATCTGGCTGAGGGACTTGGGGAACGACCGCCGACACCCGTTCCTGGTGCCGTGTAACGGAACGGCTCCCCATCGGACTGCAGGGTGAGAGCGAAGCCGCCTCTCCGGCTAGCCGATTGCATCAGGTGCTTCTGCACCGCGACCTCAAGGAGCCTCATGCGACGACCCGAAGTACAACGACCGAGCCCGAGCAGTTCGGCCACGGCCAGATCACTGGTCCGCGGCGTGGCCTTCGCGCTGCTCATGTTGGCAGGGGTGACGTACGCCCCGGGCAGCGCCGCCGCACAGGAGGATGCTGCAGGGAGCGCCCCGGTTGGGCTGACGCTCGAGAAGGAGCGCCAGACCATGTCGAGCGTGCTGCGGGTCGACCTCACCCGTGACTTCGCGACGTTGCCGCTCTTCAAGGGCACGGCTCAAGGAGAGACGGTGTGGTACGTGATCACCGACGTCTCCGACGCCGACATGGCCAGTCAGCTCGGCGTGAACCACGCCCCGAAGCTGGCCAACGCCGGTGTCATGTGCCCGGCGTGCGTCCAGGACGTCAAGACCAGTGATCAGGTGCTCGGGAAGGCGCCGGTCGAGTTCCAAGGGGCTCCCGATTTCAGCCTCGAACGCACCATCCTGCCCGCCCCGGCGCCGATGCCGTTTCCTCCCCAGTCGTTCAGCGTCGGAGCGCAGGCCCGGGCCAACTACAGCCCCTACGTCCAGATCCAGGGCACCGATATGGTCTTCAACGCGCCGATCGTGGCCACCGGTGACGCTCCCTTCGACGTGACCACCCACACCAACACCCACGACCGAACGCTCGGCATCGACACCGAGAAGATGACCACCGACCACCTCTTCGTGCGAGGCTTCGCAAACGGTCGATCCATCCTCTACCTGAGCTTCGACTCCTCCGACGCCTTCACTGCGACGATCGAGCGCAGCACATTCGTGCCCGCCCTGACCGACCTGGGGTTCGCCAACGGCGGAGGGCGGCCCGACTCGGCGAGGTCCTCGATCTTCACGTTCCCCAACGCCAAGGCAGGGCTCGAGACCGCTCCGCCCGATCGGGGAGCATCACAGGGACCGGGACGCTCCCAGGGTTTGACCCACGCCCTCAGCCTGCCGATCGCCGGCCGGGATGCGGCGGTGGCGAACGAGGACGTGCTCGACGGGCTGCGCCGCGGCGCTGACGTGAGCAACATCTTCAGCGACATGCCGGCCGACGACGGTGCAAGCGACCCTGCCGAGTACAGCCCGGCCTGGGATCTACAGGTCGGCGTCTACAGCGATGAAGCCGTCGCCGCGGGTGACAATGGACTCGTGACCGACGGCGACGAGTTCGAGCGCCTATCAGCTGAAGGTGTCGTCACCGCTCCCGGCGGCCTTCCGGCCGGCTCGGCGAACATCGTCATCAACTGCCCGGCCTTGGCGTTCCTCGACTCGGTCGCCGGGGCCCCCGAAGCCGTCCCGACCGGGGTGGACGCGGGATCTGGGGGCCAGGCCGCTGGTGGCGGGTCGAGCCCCGTGCTGCCGACGATCCTCCTCGTCGGCAGCGTCCTCGTCGGCGGCGCCGGGCTGGCGCTGGGCGCAAGCCGCCGGCTGGCGCGCCACTGACGTGCCCGCCGGGCGTGTCCACCGAGGGCTGGCCCGTGCTGCGTTCGCAGCCGGGCTGGCCCTCATCGCGGGGTCAGCCTCGCTGGTCCCGTCGGACCTCTCCGACGACGAAGGTTTCGTCCCCCAGAGCGCACCTCGCTCGGCCGAAGTTGGCCGCGCACCGAGCGCCCGACCCGATCCGGCGATGACGGCGCGAGCGGGTCAGCACCTCGAGCCACCCGTGACCCTCGACCCCCTACCGGCGCGGTCAGATCCGACCCCGCCGGCACAGCTGCGGCTCCCGAGCCTGGAGCTTTCCGCACCGGTCGTCCCCGTCGATGTCGGTCCCGACGGCTGGCTGGGCGTGCCTGACGACCCCGACGTCCTCGGCTGGTGGCGATCAGGTGCTCTACCCGGCAGCGGGAGAGGCACCGTCGTGATCGACGGGCACGTCGACAGCGCCGCGCGCGGGCCGGGCACCTTCTTCCGTCTCGGTGAGCTGCGACCAGGTGACCCGGTGGTCATCGAGGGTGGCGCGGGCGACGTCCGCCAGTATCGGGTCACCGGCCGTCGACAGTTCCCCAAGTCGGAGCTCCCGGCCAACGACGTCTTCTCCCAGGCCACCGAGGAGCGGCTCGTCCTCATCACCTGCGGCGGCCGCTTCGACCCCACCAGCCGGCGGTACGAGGACAACATCGTCATCTTCGCCCTGCCGGTGAGGTAGCTGGTCTGCCTCCCCGTCCTGTCCAAGATGGCGTCGAGCAGCGGTCGAGCCACCGTCTCGAGGTCGTTGGTGTGGAACCAGGTCTTGGCGATGAACCCAAGCGCGTCTTGACCGTCGACGAACTGGTAGCTGTCGCTTACGAGGCGAGGGGTCGGATGGGAGAGCGTCTTGGGCAGGGGCAACGAGCCGGGTCTGGCGAGGAAGAACCCCTGAGCCGCGCCCACACCGACGTTCGAAAGGGTGTCCAGTTCGCCCTGGGTTTTCCACGCCTGGGTCACGATGGTGCCGCCGATGTCCCCGGGGCGAAGCTCACGATCCCCTCGGCCAGAGCGCGTCGGAGATCAGCAGGACCGAGCCCTGAGCGGTCAGACGGTGAGGTTGCCGGGAGCGGGGCGGACGGCGCCGTTGGGGGCGACGTCGGTGTCGTGGGGGCCGAAGGGACGGGTCCAGGCGGCGAACTCGAGGAGGATGCCGTCGGGGTCCTGGAAGTAGACCGAGCGGATGTAGACGTCGTCGGTCCACTCGTGGGCCAGGCCCCACTCGCTGTCGTCGTGGTTGGCGATCTCGGTGGTCTCGACGCCCGCGGCGCGCAGCTTGTCGCGGTAGTCCTCCATGCGATCGGGGGCCACGTTGAAGGCCACGTGGTTCATGGAGCCGATGGCGCTGGTGAGCGAACCACGGTCGGGTCTCGATGCAGGGGCGCTCACGCCCGGCGCGGGTTCGGGAGCGTCGGGGAACCAGAAGAAGGCCAGGTGGTCGCCGCCGCCGCAGTCGAAGAAGAAGTGCTGGCCCAGCCCGGCCGGCAACTCGATGGTCTTGACGAGGGGCATGCCCAGCACGTCCTGATAGAACGCCACCGTGCGGCCCATGTCCCGGCACACGAGCGCCAGGTGGTTGACGCCCTCGAACTCGAACGGCCGCTCGTCCACCCCGGTCAGCCGGCGGCGGGGTCGGGGCTGAGGGCCTTCTTCTCCATGAAGGCGTCGACGCCCTCGGGCCCGCACTCGCGGCCGAGACCGGAGTCCTTGTAGCCCCCGAAGGGAGCGGCGAAGGCCAAGGTGAAGTGGTTCACCGAGATGGTGCCGGTGCGAACCTGGCGGGCGACGTCGGCACCGTGAGCGGCATCGGCGGTCCACACCGTGCCGGACAGGCCGTAGGGCGAGTCGTTGGCGATCTTGATGGCATCGGCCTCGTCGTCGAAGGCGATGACCGACAGCACCGGTCCGAAGATCTCCTCCTGGGCGATGGTCATCTTGTTGTCGACCTCGCCGAACACGGTGGGCTCGACGAACCACCCGGTGTCCTGGTCGGGCCGACCGCCACCGATGGTGACCCGGGCACCCTCGCCCTTGCCCGCCTCGATGAGGCCGAGCACCCGCTCGCGCTGGCGCTCGGCGACCAGGGGGCCCACCTGGGTGGCCTCGTCGAGCGGGTCGCCCACCACCAGGCCGGAGACGGCCTCGGTGAGGGCGTCGAGGACCTCGGTGTACTTCTGCCGGGACGCCAGGATCCGGGTCTGGGCCACGCAGGCCTGCCCGTTGTTCATCATCCCAGAGTCGATCAGCTGCGGGATCACCGTGGCCACATCGGCGTCGTCGAGGATGATGGCGGCCGACTTGCCGCCGAGCTCGAGGGTGACGGGTCGCAGCAGGGCGCCACAGGCGGCGCCGATCTTGCGACCGGCAGCGGTGGAGCCGGTGAAGGTGACCTTGTCGACGAGGGGGTGGGTGACCAGGTACTCCCCCACCTCGCGACCGGCGGGCACGATGCTGAGCACGCCCGCCGGCAGCCCGGCCTCCTCCATGATCTCGGCAAAGGCGTAGGCGTTGAGCGGGGTCTCGGGAGCCGGCTTGAGCACCACCGTGCAGCCGGCGAGCACGGCCGGTGCCACCTTCATGACGGCCTCGAAGAGGGGGACGTTCCACGGGATGATGGCGCCCACCACGCCCATGGCCTCCTTGCGCACGATGACCGGGCCGAACATCCCCTGGCGGGTCTCCTCGACCTCGAACCCGGCACCGATGGCGGCGTAGGTGTCGAGGATCATGCTGGGGGCCAGCACCTGGCCCATGATCGACCAGCTCTTGGGGCTGCCCATCTCGGTGGAGATGGTGGTGGCCAGCTCGTCCATCCGGGCCAGGATCCCCTGGGAGGCCCGGGTGAGGATCTCGGCCCGCTCGGCCACCGGTCGGGTGGACCACTCGGTGGTGTCGAAGGCGGTGCGAGCAGACGCCACCGCAGCGTCGATGTCGGCCTCGGTGCCGTCGGGCACCCGCCCGGCCACCTCCTCGGTGTACGGGTTGATGACGTCGATGGTGCCTGAGCCGGCCGGCTCGACGAGCTGTCCACCGATGTAGAGACGATCCTGGACGATCATGGCAGACCCCTGGCCTGGTTGGGTACGACGCCGAGCGTAGCCACCGTCTGACGCTCCGTCAGGTTGATGGTTGACGACGCCGGGCGGGTTTCGAAGGCGCCGGTTTCGGGCCGATCGCCCCGGCCGTGCTGGATAGGGTAGCCCCTTCCCCTCGGCCCCGACCTCGACGAGCGCACGATGCCCACCGAAGACCTGGAACTCCGTGCCATCAACACGATCCGCGGACTGGCCATGGACATGCCCCAGGCCTCCAAGAGTGGCCACTCCGGCACCGCCATGGCCCTCGCTCCCCTCGCGCACGTGCTCTGGACCCGGATCATGGACTATGACCCCACCGAGCCCGAGTGGTTCGACCGGGACCGGTTCGTCCTCTCCGCCGGCCACGCCTCGGTGCTGCTCTACTCGATGCTGCACCTCACGGGCTACGACCTCTCGCTCGACGATCTGAAGGCCTTCCGCCAGTGGGGCTCGAAGACCCCGGGTCACCCGGAGCGAAACCACACTCCGGGGGTGGAGGTCACCACGGGTCCCCTCGGCCAGGGCGTGGGCAACGGTGTCGGCGTAGGCATGGCCGAGCGCTGGCTACGGGCCAAGTTCTCCGCTGACGTGGTCGATCACCACACGTTCGTGATCTGCGGAGACGGTGACCTGTCGGAGGGCCTCAGCCATGAGTCGGCGTCGCTCGCCGGTCACCTGGGACTGGGTCGCCTGGTCTACGTCTACGACGACAACCACATCACCATCGACGGGCCCACCGAGCTGGCGCTCACCGACGACGCCGCCAAGCGGTTCGAGGCCTACGGCTGGCACGTCGACGACATCGGCGAGTCGGCCAACGACCTCGATGCCCTGGAGGGGGCCATCCGCAGCGCCATGGCCATCGAGGACCGGCCGTCGCTCATCGTGCTCCGAAGCCACATCGGCTACCCGTCGCCCAAGTTCCTCGACTCGCCCGACGCCCACGGCAACCCGTTCGGTGATGACGAGATCGCTCTCACCAAGGACCTCCTGGACCTCCCACCCACCGAGACCTTCCACATCGCCGACGAGGTGGCCGAGTACTACCGCGAGGCCGGGCGACGCGGCCGCAGCACACGGGAGGCGTGGGAGAAGCGGGTGGCGTCGTGGGACGGCGACCGGGAAGCGCTCGATGCGGTCCTCTCCGATACCGGCGAGCCGGGCTGGGCCGACGCCCTGCCAACCTGGGAGGTCGGCGAGAAGGTCGCCACCCGGAAGGCGTCAGGCGCCTGCTTCGCCGCCCTGACCGCCACCGTCCCCGGCCTGATCGGTGGCGGAGCCGACCTCACCGGCAACACCGGGACCCAGCTGAAGGGCGAGGACGTCTTCTCGGCCGAGACGCCAGGCGGCCGCCAGATCCACTTCGGCGTCCGTGAGCACGCCATGGGGGCCACCATGAACGGCATGGCCGGCCATGGCGGCGTCATCCCCGTCGGCGGCACGTTCTTCGTGTTCAGCGACTACATGCGGCCGGCGGTACGTCTGGCCTCCATCGCCAACCACAAGGTCATCTACAGCTGGACCCACGATTCCGTCGGCGTGGGCGAGGACGGCCCCACGCACCAGCCGGTCGAGCAACTCGCGGCCATGCGGGTCATCCCCGACCTGCGGGTGGTGCGGCCCGCCGACGCCAACGAGACGGCCACCGCCTGGCGCGACGCCATCGACCACGACGGCCCGACCGCCCTGGTGCTCAGCCGCCAGGACCTACCGGTCCTGGAGGGCACCGCCGGCAACGACGGCGTCAGTCGGGGCGCGTATGTGCTGGCCGAGGTGGGCGCGAAGCCCGACACCCTCCCCGACCTCGTGCTGGTGTCCACCGGGTCGGAGGTCTGGGTCTGCATCGAGGCCGCCGAGGTGCTGGCCGCCGACGGCCTCGGCGTGCGGGTGGTGTCGATGCCTTGCTGGGAGGACTTCGACGCACAGGACGAGGCATATCAGGCCGAGGTGCTGCCCGGCGAGGTCCCGACGTTGGCGGTGGAGGCCGGCGTGTCGTTCGGTTGGGACCGCTGGGCCGATGAGACCGTGTCCATCGACCGCTTCGGTGCATCGGCCCCGGGCGCGGTGGCCCTCGCCGAGTTGGGCATGAACCCCGACCACGTCGCCGAGCGGGCCCGGGCCCTGTTCGACGAGACTTCCGACTGAGCCTTTCGCCTCATCCCTTCCGCTCCTCATTCTCCGACTGCCCACCCTTTGCTCGACCCCAACTTCCGGGAGCCGCTCCAGATGACCAAGCTGCAGGACCTCTACGACACCGGTGGGCAGAGCCCCTGGCTCGACAACCTCCGCCGGGACTGGATCGCCGACGGCGAGCTGGCCCGTTGGATCGACCGCGGAGTGCGGGGCGTGACCTCGAACCCGTCCATCTTCCAGAAGGCCATGACCGGCCAGGCCGTCTACGACGAGCAGTTCTCGTCGCTGATCGCCGAAGGTGCATCGGTCGAGGAGATCTTCTGGACCATGGCCGTCACCGACGTCGAAGACGCCCTGGCGCTGTTCCGCCCGATCTACGACGCCAGCGACGGCGTGGACGGATTCGTGTCGATCGAGGTGGCCCCGTCGCTGGCCCGAGATACCGAGGGGACCATCGCTCTCGCCTGCCAGCTCCACGACCGCATCGACGAGCCCAACCTCTACGTCAAGATCCCCGGCACCGCCGAGGGGTTGCCCGCCATCCAAGCGGTGATCGCCAGTGGCAAAAGCGTCAACGTCACCCTCTTGTTCAGCTTGAGCCGTTACCAGGAGGTCATCGAGGCCTACCTGAGTGGGCTGGAGGCTCACGACGGGCCGCTCGCCGCGGTCTCGAGCGTGGCGTCGTTCTTCGTGAGCCGGGTCGACGCCGAGATCGACAAGCGCCTGGACGCCGTCGCGACGCCGGAGGCGCTGGCTCTCAAGGGAAAGGCGGCGGTGGCCAACGCGCAGCTGGCCTACGAGCTGTTCGGCCAGCGCTTCTCCGGACCCCGCTGGGAGGCGCTGGCCGCCCGGGGAGCCAAGGTCCAGCGCCCCCTGTGGGCCTCGACATCCACCAAGGACCCGACCTACCCCGACACCCTCTACGTCGACACGCTCATCGCACCGGACACCGTCAACACCATGCCCGAAGCCACGCTCGACGCCTTCGACACCGAGGGCACGGTGGCCCGCACTGCGGATGTCGACCCTGACGCCGCCCGCAAGGTGTTGGCCGACCTGGCGGCCGTGGGCATCGACCTCGACGACGTGACCGCACAGCTCGAGGACGAAGGCGTGGCTTCGTTCTCCAAGGCATTCGACGAGCTCGTCTCCTCACTGGCCGACAAGGCCGCCGAGCTCGACGGCGAGGGCTAGGCGCGGATGGCGATCCCCGGCGAGGTGGTCGTGGTCGACGACGTGACCGCTGCCTTCACCGGCTGCGTCGTCGACGCCTTCCGCGCCCGACCGCTGGACACGTTCTCGATGGCCCTGTCGGGCGGCGGCACGGCACGGGCTTGCTACGAGCACCTGGCCGACACCGTCGACGGCCAGGTCGACTGGTGGAAGGTCGACGTGTACTGGGGCGACGAGCGCTGCGTCCCCCACGACCACGAGGACTCCAACTACCGCCTGGCCCGAGAGGCGCTGCTGGACCGGGTCGGCGCCGCCAACGCCACCCACCTCATGCGCTGCCCCGAGGGCCCCGATCCGTACCAGCTCCGCCTGGGCGACCTGGGCCGCATCGACTTGGTCCACCTGGGCATGGGCCCCGACGGCCACACCGCCTCGTTGTTCCCCCACTCGGCAGCCCTCGACGCCGACCCCGGTCGGTTGGTGGTGATGAACGATGACCCCACCGGCACCCATCCCCATCAGCGCATGACCCTCACCCTGGCCGGCATCGCCCGAGCCAACCTGGTGGTGGTCACCGTGGCCGGTGCGGCCAAAGCCCAGGCCCTGACCGCCATCGCGGAGGGCGCGGACCTCCCTGCGTCGCGCATCAACGCCCCCCGGGTGACCTGGCTGGTCGATCACGATGCGGCGGTCGGGTTGGGGAGCTGACGGGGCCGAACCACGGCGCCGGTAGGGTGCCGCCATGGCGCTCCCCGCCGGTCCCCCGTGGGACCTGCCTCTTCCCGAGCTGATGGCCCGGGCCCGGGCCGTCCGGGACCGCCACCACGGCACCCGGGTGACCTACTCGCCCAAGGTCTTCATCCCGCTCACCATGTTGTGTCGCGACAAGTGCGGCTACTGCACGTTCGCCCAGCCTCCGGCGCGCCTCGAGGCCCCGTACCTCACGCCCGAGCAGGTCCTTCGAATCGCCCGGCAAGGTGCGGCCGCCGGGTGCCACGAAGCCCTGTTCACCCTGGGCGAGCGGCCGGAGGAGCGGTATCCGGTCGCCGCGACCTGGTTGGCGCACCATGGCTACGCCACCACGGTCGACTACCTGGTGGCCATGGCCCGACTGGTGCTCACCGAGACCGGCCTGCTCCCCCACGCCAACGCCGGCGCCCTCCACCTCGAGGACCTCGCTGCGCTGCGGCCGGTGGCCCCGTCGCAGGGGATGATGCTGGAGTCGCTGAGAGACGACCTGGCCGCCCACCGGGGCAGCCCCGACAAGGTCCCGGCCCGTCGCCTGGCCACCCTGGACGCCGCCGGAGAGCTTCGGATCGCCTTCACGACCGGGATCCTGGTGGGGTTCGGCGAGGACCGGGCCGACCGCATCGAGGCGCTGGAGGCCATCGCCGCCAGCCACGCCCGTTGGGGCCACGTCCAGGAGGTGATCGTTCAGAACTTCCTGCCGAAGGACGGCACCGCCATGCACGCCGCCGCGCCCTGCCCGACCGACACCTTCCTCGAGGCCATCGCCCTGGCCCGACTGATCCTCCCCGGCGAGGTCCACCTCCAGGCCCCGCCAAACCTGAGCGACGACTTCGCCATGCTGCTCGACGCCGGCATCGACGACTGGGGTGGCGTCTCCCCGGTCACCGCCGACCACGTCAACCCCGAGCGCCCCTGGCCCGACCGGGATCGGCTCCGTGCGGTCACCGAGGCGGCCGGGTTCGAGCTGGTTCCCCGACTGACGATCTATCCCGAGCTCGCCATCCGGCCTACCGAATGGCTCCACCCCGACCTCCACTTCGCGGTGCAGGACCGGTCCGACGCCGAAGGTCTGGCACGCGACGATCCCGGTGCGGTGCACCCCCAGACCGTGGGCGAGGTCCGCAACGTCGGAGACGGGGCGGAGGTGGTGCTGGTGGGGCGACGGTCCAGCCAGTGGTACGTGGGTACCGAGGGCGAACCTCCGTCGCTGTTGCCGATGGCCGAGGTCCGAGCCACCGGCGCGGTGGCCGAGGTGCTCGACGCCGTGCGGGCCGGCGAGGTGCCCGGTGAGGACGAGATCGTCACGCTGTTCGGTGCCCGTGGCCGCGAGGTTGGCGCAGTGGCGGGCCTGGCCGACGAGCTCCGCCAACAGGTGGTCGGCGACGCCGTCACGTGGGTCTCCAACCGCAACATCAACTACACCAACGTCTGCACCTTCAAGTGCCGGTTCTGCGGTTTCTCGAAGGGCCCGCTCTCGCTCAACCTGCGGGGCATGCCGTACCTCCTCACCCTCGACGACATCGCCGAGCGGGCTGTCGAGGCCGAGGCGATGGGGGCCACCGAGGTCTGTCTGCAGGGTGGCATCCACCCCAAGTTCGACGGCGACTACTACATCGATGTCACCCGGGCCGTGAAGGCGGCAGTTCCCGATGTGCACGTGCACGGCTTCACCGCCCTTGAGGTGACCGAGGGCGCCAAGCGCCTCGGCGAGCCCCTGGCCGACTACCTCCGCCGGCTCATGGACGCCGGTTTGGCCACCCTGCCCGGGACCGCGGCGGAGATCCTCGACGACGAGGTCCGCGCCGTGCTCTGCCCCGACAAGGTGAACACCGACGAGTGGCTCGACGCGCACCGCACCGCCCACCGGGTGGGACTGCGCTCCAACGTCACCATCATGTTCGGTTCCATCGAACACCCCCGCTCGTGGGCCCGTCACCTCGTCCGCACGCGCGACCTGCAGGCCGAGACCGGCGGGTTCACCGAGTTCGTGCCCTTGCCGTTCGTGCACATGGCCTCGCCGATCTACCTCCAGCGCGGTGCCCGGCGCGGGCCTACCTGGCGGGAGGTGGTCCTGATGCACGCCGTCGGGCGGATCGCCTACCACGGTTCCATCGACAACATCCAGGCCTCGTGGGTGAAGCTCGGCGTGGCCGGGGTCCGCCAGCTCCTCCAGGCCGGCGTCAACGACCTCGGCGGCACCCTCATCGACGAGAACATCTCCCGAGCGGCCGGTGCCAGCCACGGTCAGGGCATGGACGAAGCCGGTTTCGCCGCCCTGGTCGCCCCCCTCGGTCGCCGTCTCGAACAACGCACCACCGTGTACGCGCCGTCCCCTCAACCGGCCTGAGAGCGACGTCGCCCGACCTGCCAGGCTGGGCGGCCATGACCGAAGTGCACGACCCTGCCGTACCTGCTCCTCCTCCAGAGGTCGATGTCGACGGGGCGGTCCGGCGGCTCATCGCCGAGGCGGGAATCGAGGCCAACCGGGACCAGATCGGCGAGATCTTGACCACCGGGGTGCAGCTGGGACAGGACGGCACCGATCGTCTCGACCTGAAGATCACCAGTGCGGCGCTGGCCGAGATGCGCAACGCGTTTCGCATCTTCCAGCCGTACAGCGACGTCCCCAAGGTGACCATCTTCGGCTCCGCCCGCACCGTCGCCGGTAGCGCGCCCTACGTCCAGGCCCACGACGTGGCATCGGCCCTGGCCGACGCCGGCTGGATGGTGGTGACCGGCGCCGGCCCCGGGATCATGCAGGCGGCCATGGAGGGCGCGGGGGCACAGCGCTCCATAGGGGTCAGCATCCGCTTGCCGTTCGAGACCCGCGCCAACGACGTCATCCACGACGACCCCAAGCACGTCTCCATGAAGTACTTCTTCACCCGCAAGCTGATGCTGGTCAAGGAGTCGCGGGCGTTCCTCTCGGTGCCCGGTGGGTTCGGCACCCTCGACGAGACGTTCGAGCTGCTGACCCTCCAGCAGACCGGCAAGGCCGAACCCACCCCCATCGTGTTGCTCGACGTCCCCGGCGGCACGTTCTGGCAGGGCTTCCGCCGCTTCGTCGACGACGAGCTGGTGCGCCTCGGCGTGGTCGCCGCCGACGACCTCGACCGGGTGCTCATCACCGACTCGGTGAGTGATGCCGTGGCCGAGATCACCGGCTTCTGGCGCAACTACGATTCGCTGCGCTGGGTGGGTCAGCGCCTGGTGTTGCGGATCCTGGCCGAGCCCACCGACGCCGAGGTCGACGCCCTCAACGACGCCTTCGGCGACGTGTTACTCAAGGGCCGTATCGAACGCACTGCGCCACTGTCGGCCGAGGGCAGGGAGAAGCCGCATCTCCCCCGCCTGCGCATGGTGTGGGACCCGTTCCGCATCGGCTCGCTGCACCGGCTCATCCGAGCGATCAACGCCCTAGAGAGCGCCCCGCCCGTCGCCACCGCCCCCGACCCCGTCCCCACGGACTGACCCGGCTCCGAGGCCTGGCCCCGCCTCTCCTCGAACTGGGTTGGGAACCCCCCGCCAGGGCCCCGTAAACCCAACCCACTTCGCCCTTCTCCTGGAACTGGGTTGGGAACACCGGGCCAGGACGCCGTAAACCCAACCCACTACGCCCAGTTCGGACGTAGGGGTGGTGGCAGACTTCGGGCGTGGCTGGCGAGTTCGAGGACATCAGGGGGCGGTTGGTCGCCATCGAGGAGGAGATGGCCGAACTGGCCATCACCCGTCTGCGGGAGTCGATCGATGCCGGGGGCCAGGAGATCCCGGTGGACGAGAAGCGCCTCACCCGCGCCCGCCGATCGATCGCCAAGGCCATCACCCTGCTCGACGAACCGAACGCCCGTGACGACTGACGCAAACCGGCCGGGGCCCACTCGCTCACGCACCTCGGCCGCTCGCATGCGAACCCGTGTGGCGCGAGGTCAGTAGAAGTCGACGAGGGTGGGGGCGGCCGAGGCGCCGAGCCCGTCGAGGGTGGCCAGGGCGGTGGGGTCGGCGGTCTGTAGGTGGCCGGTGTTGGCCAGGGTGCGGGCCGACGTGTAGCCGGACCACCAGCTCGACAGACCACCGACGCCGATCTCGATGGTGCCGTCGCCGCCGGGCGTCAGGCGACCCTCGCCCCCGGTCGGCGTCTTTGACCCGAACCCGAGCCGGAACACCTCCCAGATCCCGTCGAGGTCCTCAGGGGTGCCGAACCGCAAGCCGTCGTCCACGGGCCGGACGGTAGCTGTGCTGGGTCGGGCGAAAGCCGGTCGATTCCTCAGACGACGGATCTGCGACGATGCGACGAACCCTGGGTGGGAACGCCCATCTCGGCGTGCGGGTACCCGAGGCTCCGAGCCTTGCGGCGCTCGGGCGTACTGCGGTACCCATGACCCGCCGCCGAAGGCGCGCTTCGCCGACCGGGGGTGCCGGGAGCGCGGTCAGAGGCTCGCAGTGGTCACGAGCAGCGAAGCGGTGAGGGCCGCACGGCACGTCCGGACGCCGCCGATGAGAGCACTAGCGTCGGCCTGTGCCGCAGCCCGACGACCTCCACGAGTGGGTGTCGTTCGAGGATCCCGATGAGCAGCGGACGTGGGTCTTCGACGTCACCTTCCTCACCAGCTCGTGGCGCTGCATCTTCGGCAACGGGTGCAAGGGCGTGTTGACCGAGGACTACCGGGAGGCCGTGCAGGGGTGCTGTTCTTACGGCGCCCACTTCACCGGGCCCGACGACATCGCCCACACCGAGAAGGTCGCCGAGCAGCTCACGCCCGCGCAGTGGCAGTTCCGAGACGTGGGGCGCACGGAGGGCGTCACCGAGGTCAACGAACACGACGAGACGATCACCCGCCTCGTCGACGACGCCTGCATCTTCCTCAACCGTCCCGGCTTCGACGGCGACGGCCTCGGGTGTGCCTTCCACCATGCGGCGGTGGCTTCGGGCCAGCGGCACCTCGACCTCATGCCCGAGGTCTGCTGGCAGCTCCCCCTTCGGCGCGTCGACGAGACCGAGGACAACGGCTGGGTCACCTCGACGGTGCGCGAGTGGAAGCGTCGCGACTGGGGCGAGGGCGGCGACGACTTCCACTGGTGGTGCACCGACAGCCACGAGGCCTTTGTCGGCTCCCGCCCGGTCTACGAAGAGCTGGCCGGCGAGTTGGCGCAGCTGGTCGGCGAGGCTCCCTACGCCATGGTGCGTGACCACCTCGAGGCCCGCCGGACTCGCCAAGGCACCGAGGTCCACCTCCCCCACCCCGCCGTCCGCACCCGGGATCCCTCACCCGCACCCTGATTCCCGTCGATAGTGGGCCCATACCGCCCACTATCGACAGGAATGCAGGCGCAGGATCGGGTTCCTGTCGATGTTGGGCCCATACAACCTGCTATCGACAGGAATTGCGGCCTGGGTCGTCGGTGGCGGGCGGAGCCGGTGGGACTACCGCTTGAGGCGGCGGCGGTCTGACTCCTTGAGGACGCGCTTGCGGATGCGGATGTTGGTGGGGGTGACCTCGACGAGCTCGTCCTCGGCGATGAACTCGATGGCTGACTCGAGGGTCTGCGTCTTCGGCGGCACCAACTTGATGGCCTCGTCGGCGGAGTGGGTACGGATGTTGGTCTTCTGCTTCTCGCGGACGACGTTGATCATCATGTCGTCGGGCCGGCTGTTCTCGCCCACCACCATCCCCTCGTAGACCGTCACGCCGGGGCCGACGAAGAGGACGCCCCGGGACTGGAGGTTGTCGAGGGCGTAGGCAGTGGTGATGCCGGTGCGGTCGGCCATCATGGCGCCGCCCTGGCGGTGCGGGAGCTCGCCCACCCACGGCATCCACCCAGCGTGGTGGGTGTGGAGCAGGGCCGTTCCCCGAGTGGCGGTGAGCAGGAGGCCACGGAACCCGATCAGGCCACGCGCCGGCGCCTCAAAGGTGACGATCGAACGGCCGGCGTCGCCAGGGACGAGGTCGGTGACGCGCCCCTTGCGGGGCGCCAGGGCTTGGGTGACGGTGCCGACGTGCTCCTCGGGCACGTCGCACACGCCCCGCTCGAGCGGCTCGTGACGCTTCCCGTCGACGTCTTTGACGATGACCTCGGGCCGGCTGGTCTGCAGCTCGTAGCCCTCCCGCCGCATGGACTCGATGAGCACAGCCAACTGGAGCTCACCGCGACCGGCGACCTCGATCACGTCGGGTGAGTCGGTGTCCTCCAGGCGGATGGAGACGTTGCCGAGGACCTCCTTCTGCAGCCGGTCGCGCAGGTGGCGCGAGGTGAGGTACTTGCCGTCCTTGCCGGCCTGGGGCGACGTGTTGACGCCAAAGGTCATCCGTAGCACCGGCTCGTCGACGCTGAGGCGGGGCAGCGCCTCGGGGGTGGCCGGATCGGCGATGGTGTCGCCGATCTCCACCTCGGGGAAGCCCGCCACCACGAACAGGTCGCCGGCCACCCGCTCGTCGACGTCGTCACGGACAATGCCGGTGAACCCCATGAGGCTGCCCAGCTTGCGTTCGACGGCTTTGGCCCCTTCGAGCACCTCCTCGTCGAGCAGGGCCACCCGCTCACCGCGCCGCATGGTGCCGCGGATGACCCGGCCGATGGCCAGGCGGCCCAGGTAGTCGGAGGCGTCGAGGTTCGTGACGATGGCCTGCAGCGGCCCGTCGGCGTCGACTTTGGGCTCGGGCACGTTGTCGACGATGCACTGCAGCAGCGGTGTGAGATCGTCGCCGTCGCCGGGCATGCCGATGCCCACCACGGCCTTGGACTCGCGGGCGATGGCCGAGATGACCGGGAACTCGATGTCGTCGTCGGACGCGCCGAGGTCCATGAACAGCTCGTAGACCTCGTCGAGCACCTCGTGGGGGCGGGCGTCGTGGCGGTCCACCTTGTTGAGCACGAGGATGGCCGGCAGGCCGGCGGCCAACGCCTTGGAGAGCACGTAACGGGTCTGGGGCAGCGGCCCCTCCGCCGCGTCGACCAGCAGCACCACCCCGTCGACGAGCTCGAGCGAGCGCTCCACCTCGCCGCCGAAGTCGGCGTGACCAGGGGTGTCGACCAGGTTGATCTTGACATCGCCCCACTGCACCGAAGCGGCCTTGGCCAAGATGGTGATGCCCCGCTCGCGCTCCTGGTCGTTGGAGTCCATGACCCGGTCGACCAGGTGATCGGACTGGTGGGCGTTGAACACCCCGGTGGAGCGCAACAAGGCGTCGACGAGGGTGGTCTTGCCATGGTCGACGTGGGCCACGAGGGCGACGTTGCGAAGCGCGGCGAACGACACGGGATGGGAACCTTCCGGCGGAGTTGGTGGTGAGCGATCCGCCGATCAGGACGGGACGTGGAGGAGGGCGATGGGGTCAACCCCAGTCGTCGGGTCCCTTTTCCTTGTGGGCCGCCTCGGCCAGGCACCACGACGCATGATCATGACCGGGGGCGGCGTCGCACTCGGGGCACGACTGCGCGTCGGCTCGGTCGATCAGGTCGTTGAAGGTTGGTTCCGACGAACGCTTCAGCGAGCGAGCTTCTTCGTATCGGCGATGACGACCCTTTTTCACGGGCCACTCTCCCGAGAGATGACGTAATCCGAATGGCAAGTGTAGCCACCCCGCCGCCCGATTCTGCACTTCGGGGAACCCCGTGGCGACCCGGCGACCGCACTCCCGGACCGATCGGGCGGAGCGCGGCGTCACCGTAGGGTTGGCCGCCATGGCCGTTCCCTGGTGGCAGTCCGTAGTGGTGTACCAGATCTACCCTCGCTCGTTCAGCGGTTGCGGGTCCGGCGGGGTGGGCGACCTCGACGGCGTGCGCCGCCGCCTCGACCACCTGGCGTGGCTCGGCGTCGACGCCATCTGGTTGTCGCCGTTCTTCTCCTCTCCCATGGCCGACTTCGGCTACGACGTCAGCGACTACTGCGACGTCGATCCGCTCTTCGGGACCCTCGCCGACTTCGACGCCCTGGTGGCCGACGCCCACGAGCGCGACATCAAGGTGATCGTCGACTGGGTGCCCAACCACACCTCTGACCAGCACCCGTGGTTCGTCGACGCTCGATCGTCGCTCGACGCCGAGCACCGCGACTGGTACGTGTGGCAGCCGCGGACCGACGACGGTTCCCCACCCAACAACTGGATCCGGGCGTGGAGCGAGGACCAACCCACGTGGACCGTCGACCCGGCCACCGACGAGTGGTACCTCCACCTGTTCTTGCCCCAGCAACCCGACCTGAACTGGCGCAACCCCAAGGTGGTGGCGGCCATGCACGACGTGATGCGTTTCTGGCTCGACCGGGGCGTCGACGGGTTCCGCGTGGATGTGCTCCACGCACTGGGCAAGGACGCCGACCTGGCCGACGATCCCGTGGAGATGCTCCCCATCCCCCACTCGGCGCTCAACCACGACCACACCAGCTACGAGATCGTACGGGGCCTGCGCTCGGTCCTGGAGGAGTACGAGGGCGATCGCATGATGGTGGGTGAGATCTTCCTGCTCGACACGGCACTGGTGGCCTCGTATTACGACCACGGCGACGGCGTCCACCTGGCGTTCAACTTCCCGCCGCTCTACACGCCGTGGGACGCCGGCCTGTGGCGCTACCGGGTCGAGGAGGCCGTGCGCGAGATCGAGCCGCAGGGGTGGCCTTCGTGGGTCCTGTCGAACCACGACCAGCCCCGCCACCGGACCCGCTACGGCAGCGAAGCACGCGCCCGGGCCGCCGCGGTCCTCCTGCTCGGCCTGCGGGGCACGCCGTTCCTCTACGCCGGCGAGGAGCTGGGCCTGGAGGACGCGGTGGTGCCCGCCGGGCGGGTGGTGGACCCCGGTGGCCGCGACGGGTGCCGGGCACCGATCCCGTGGACCGCGGACCCAGGTCACGGGTGGGGCACGACCGATCCCTGGCTCCCCTGGCCGCCCGATGCCGAGGAGCGCAGCGTCGACGGCCAACGAGGCGACGAGGGTTCGATCCTCCACCTCTACCGCCGGCTGCTGGCCGAACGGAAGGCCAGCGGCGCGCTGCAGACCGGCGACCAGGACCTCCTCGACGCACCCTCGGGCGTCCTGGCGTGGGACCGCACCCTGGGAGAGGACCGCCGGCGGGTGCTGGTGAACTTCACCGAGGCGCCAGTGGCAGTGGGCGACCTGGCGGCCGGTTGGATCACCTCCGTTGCCACCGACGGGGCTGGCGAGGGCGCGGCGGCGCCTACGGAGCTCGCCGCCGACCAAGCCCTGGTCCTGCGCCCGGCCTGACCCGGCGCCCTCGCTCAGGCCGTCCGGGCCCGGTCCTCGAGGACCAGGTTGCCGCGGCCGTCAAAGGCCAGGGCGGCTTCGCCTTCGACCAGGCGGCGAATGCGCTCGCCCACCAGCTCGGCCCGCCACCCACGGGTGAGGCGGGCGTCGGGGTCGCCGGCCAACAGCGCCTCGATGTCGTTACGGGTGGCCACGATGGAGGTCTCGATCTCGAGGTCCCGCGAGAGTTGGCCCACCCAGGCGGCAACCAGGGCAACCGCCGGACGGAGCTTGCGATCGAGCTCACGTGACGTTGTCGCCGACCGAGGGACGTCCTGGCCCCGCCCCTCGTCCACCGCCGCGAGCACCGCCTCCCCGACCTTGCCGCGGGCATGGCGCTCGTCGACGCCCCGGATGCGGGCCAGGTCGGCCTGGTTCTTGGGCCGACGCTGGGCCACACCGACGACGGCCATGTCGGAGAGCACGAAGCGCACCGGCTGGTCCAGCTCGGCCGCCCGGCGTTCACGCCAGGCCGCCACCGACCGGGCCACCGCGGCTACCTCGCCCCGCAGCGTCCGGGCCTCTTTGATGCGGGTCCAGGCCTCTTCGGGCGGGCGGATCACCTGCCCCTTGCGCCGAAGGCCTTCGCACTCGTCGAGGGCCCAGTCGAGCCGGCCGCGATCGGTGAGCTCAGCGGTGAGCGTCTCGTGAAGGCCGAGCAGGAACTCGACGTCGGCGGCCGCGTAGGTGCGCTGGTCGTCGCCGAGGGGACGCCGCAGCCAGTCGGTGAGGCGGTCGCCCTTGGGCAGGTGGACGCCGTAGTACTTGTCGACCAGGGCCGAGAGCGCCGGCAAGGAGTGGCCGGCGAAGGCGGCGGCCAACTGGGTGTCGAACAGGTCGCGAGGCAACACGCCACACGAGCGGTGCAGCACCTCGAGGTCCTGGCTGGCGGCGTGCATCACCACCGTGGCCGGGCCGATCAGGGCCTCGGCGAACGGGGTCAGGTCGACCGCCAACGGGTCGACCAGCGCCCTCTCCTGGTCCCACGACAGCTGCACCAACGCCAGTTGCGGGAAGTAGGTCTTCTCCCGGTGGAACTCGGTGTCCACGCCGAACGCCGGGACCGAGCAGAGCTGCTCGACGATCTCGGCCAGGCCGGCGTCGGTGTCGACCCAGCGGGGCTCGGGCAGGTCCCGGTGGGTGTGTTCGTCGACCGGGAGGCTCACGCTCCGGGGCCGGCCTGGTCGCCGGTGACGACCGGATGACCGGCGGCGATCCAGGCCATGGTGCCTCCGGCGACGTTGACGGCGTCGATGCCCTGGGTCCGGAGGAGCTCGGCGCCTTGGCGGCTGCGCCCACCCGACTTGCAGATGACGAGGACTTCTCCTGACGACGGCACTTGGCCCGACCGGTCCGCCACGGTGGCCAACGGGATCGAGGCGGCGCCGGGCACGTGCCCCTCGGCGTATTCGTCGGGTTCTCGGACGTCGATCACCGCCGCCCCGCCGCCATGGCGACGAGCGGCCTCGTCGATGTCGATCTCGGGGACGTCCATGCGATGGTCTCCAGGCTGCGTCGGCTGGTGGGCGAGACGAGTGTACGGGCCCGGTCGTCGCCGTTCCGGCTGGTGCGAGCTCTCAGCTCAGGGCAGGTCCTCGGGCCGGTCCACGTCCGCCACCACCCGGTCGTCGAACGCCACCTCGATCAGGGTCACCAGGCCGAAGCCGGCGTCGGCCTGCCGGGATCCACTGTTCATCAACGAGGCCAGCCGCCGGCCGGTGCGGGCTCGCCACGCCGAGGGGAACGGGTGGAGTCGACCGTCATCGGTCCGAGGCGCAGCGGCACCCGCCTGCGGACGCGCGTCGAGGGCCGCGACCAGAGCCGCGACGGGCACGGGGTCGAGCCAGGGCTGGTCGCAGGCGGCGACCACCACGACGGGATCGACCTCGCTGCCGTCTGGGTCGTCCGGTGGTGCGTCGAGCACCGCAGTGGCCAACCCGCCAAGGGGTCCCTCACCTGGCCACCGATCGGCCAGGTGGGCCAGGCCGAGAGCGTCGGCCCAGGCCGGGTCTCCGCCCACCAGGACCACCCCGGTGGCGCCAGCCGCAGCCAACGCAGCGGCGACCCGCCCGGCCATCGACCGGCCCTCGACCTCGAGCAGGGCCTTGGGCTCGCCCATCCGGCTGCTGTTCCCTCCGCAGAGGACCGCACCGATCACGACCAAAGACGACATCGTCAGACGACGCCACCGTAGGTGGCCTCGACCCCCCTGCTGGCGCCGTGATCGGCCACCGCGGCGGCCAGGTCGTCGAGGAAGGCGTCGACGATGTGGGCGTGGTACGGCGAGATCATGAGGTGGAGGCCGCCCTGTTGGCGGTCCAGGTTCCAGCCCCGGTCGTCCATGACGTCGGCCACGGCGCCGATGTCGAGCGTGTCGGAGCCGAACTCGAAGAGCGATAGGTCCGGTTCGTGGGTGACCCGCAGGCCGTCGATGGCGCTGATGCCCGTCCGGAGCCGCTCGGTCGTCGCCGCCACCACCTCGGCCAGGCGCAGGTAGCCGTCGGCGCCGAGGTGGTTGATGGACGCCCAGGCTCCGGCGATGGGCGCCGCTGAACGGGTACCCGCCGCCGTGCCCGAGGCGTAGAGGCCCCCGGGCCAGTCGTCGTACCAGAAGAATTGGTGCTGAAGCAGGTCCCGGGACCGGTACAGCACCACCGAGGCGCCCTTGAACGTGTACCCGTACTTGTGGACGTCGGCCGAGATCGAGGTGACGCCGGGGACCCGGAAGTCCCAGGGCGGCACCGCGCGGCCGAGGCGCTCCCACCACGGGAGCAGCCACCCGCCGAGGCAGGCGTCGGTGTGGAACAGGATCTCGCGCTCGGCCGCCAAGGCCGCCAGCTCGGCGATGGGGTCGATCACGCCGTAGGGGTAGCAGGGCGCCGAGCCGACGACGAGGCCGGTGCGGTCGGTGATGGCAGCTTCGGTGGCCGCCGGGTCGGCCCGGCCGTCGGGGCCTACCGGCACCAGGACGTGCTCCACATCGAGGTACTTGGCCGCCTTGGCAAACGCCGGATGGGCGGTCTGGGGGGTGAGCAGCTGGGGTTCGGCGATGCCCCGGACGGTGCGGGCGTGGTCGCGGGCCACCTGGACGGCCAGGAGGATGCTCTCGGTACCGCCCGAGGTGAGCGCACCGGCGTTGGGCTCGGTGCCCAGGAGGTCGGCGGCCATGGCGATCACGTCGAGCTCCATCTGCAGGACGCTCGGGTACTTGAACGGGTTCAGGGCGTTGTCGTGCAGGTACCGCACGCCCACCGCCTCGAGCAGCTCCTCGTGCTTGTGGTCGTCGACGTTGTAGACGAGGCTGAACGCCTTGCCGCCGCGCCAGTCGATGTCCTCTGCGTGACGAGCCTCGATCGTGGCCAGCAGCTCGGTTGCGCTCCGGCCGTGCTCAGGGATCCGTGCCTGTTCGCTCATGGGTCGAAGGTAACCGCACCGGAGGCGCGATCATGGCGCCCCGTGGATCGGGCACACGTCGAGCGTTGGTTGGCTGGCTACGAGGAGGCATGTCGGCGATCGCGGCCGTGCGTTGAGCAAGAGGCCGGTGCCGCCACCGCGATCAGAGCTGTTCGAAGTTGCGGCGGAGCTCCCAGTCGGTGACTGTGCGGTTGAACGCCGCCCACTCCTGCTCGGCGGTGTTGAGGATGTGGTGGTGCACGTCGGCGCCAAAGGCGGCCAGGGCCACATCGGAGGTGCGGAACGCCTCGATGGCCTCAACCAACGTCGACGGGATGTGCTCCACGTCCGGATCGGTGTAGGCGTTGCCCACAAAGGCTTCGCCCGGGTCGAGCTGGTGCTCGATCCCGTGCAGGCCCGCCGCGATCACGCCGGCAATGGCTAGGTAGCTGTTGACGTCGGCGCCGGGGATGCGTGACTCCACCCGGTAGCCCTGGCCGTGGCCCACCACGCGCAGGCCGCAGGTGCGGTTGTCGAGCCCCCAGGCGATGGCGGTGGGCGCCCACGAGTCGGGCTGGTAACGCTTGTAGGAGTTGACCGTGGGGGCGAACAGCAACGTGAGCTCCCGAGAGCAGTGGACCAGCCCGCCGAGCCAATGGCGAAAGGTGGTCGACATGTTGTCGACGCCGTCGGCGTCCCACATCACGCTCCTCTGGCCCTTGCGATCCCACAGGCTCGAGTGGATGTGGCACGACGAGCCCACTTCGTCCATGGCGTACTTGGCCATGAAGGTGAGCGACCGGCCGTGGGAGTCGGCGATCTCCTTGGCTGCGTTCTTGTAGATGGTGTTGCGGTCGGCCATCTCGGTGGCATCGGTGTAGACGAGGTTTATCTCGTGTTGGCCCTTGCCGGCCTCGCCCTTGGAGAACTCCACCGGGACCCCGGCGGCCTGGAGCCCGTTGCGGATCTCGCGGATGAGGTACTCGTCGCGGGTGGTCTGGAGGATGTGGTAGTCCTCGACGACGTCGGAGTGCGGCACCAGGCCGTGGTAGCGCTTGGCGGCGGCCTCGGCGTAGGAATCCTTGAACAGGAAGAACTCCAACTCGGCACCGATCTTCACGGTGAAGCCCAGTTCGGCGACCCGATCTTCCTGGCGCTTGAGGATGCGACGGGGTGACACGTCGACAGGGGTGCGATCGGCCTCGTCGACCAGGTCGCAGAGCACCAACGCTGTCTTCTCCAGCCACGGCACCAGGCGCAGGGTGGTGAGGTCGGGCACCCCCGAGAAGTCGCCGTAGCCCTGGTCCCAGTTGAACGTCCGGTATCCCGGTAGCGGAGTCATCTCCACGTCGACGGCCAGGAGGTAGTTGCACGCCTCGATGGAACCCCCGGCCACCACGTCGAGGAAGTACTGCCCGACCACCCGCTTGCCCACCAGCCGTCCCTGCAGGTCGGGGAAGGCCACCACCACGGTGTCGACCGACCCGTCGCCGACCATCGACTTCAGCTGATCCAGCGACAACGTCACACGGTCCATGCGCACTCCCAAGGGTTTCGAGAAGGTCTGCGGAGCGTAAAGCCATAGGCAGATCCCAGGGGCGGGCCATGCGGACCGGCAGGGTGAGGGGTGGCCGCTGCGAAGCGACGGATCCGACGAGGACTATTCGGGGGTGGTGTAGGCGGCGGTGATGCCACCGTCGATGAGCAGGGACTGACCGGTCATGTAGCTGGCCTCGTCCGACGCCAGGAACAGGGCGCCGTTGACCATCTCGGCCGCCTCGCCGAAGCGACCCATGGGGATGTGGACCAGGCGGCGGTCGCGCTGGTCCTGGTCGCTCAGGTACTTGGCCAGCAGCGACGTGAGCACCGGTCCCGGGCAGAGGGCATTGGCCCGGATGCCTTGGCGCGCGTGGGTCACCGCGATCTCCCGGGTCATCGACAGCACCGCCCCCTTGGACGTGGTGTAGGCGAGCTGGGGGGTGGCCGCGCCGAGGTGGGCCACGAACGAGGCCACGTTGACGATCGATCCGCCTCCGCTCTCGACCATGGCCGGGATGCCGGCCTTGCAACACAACCACAGGCCCTTGACGTTGACGTCCATGGTGAAGTCCCACGTGGCCTCGGACGTGGTGACGGCATCGTCGTCGTCGCCCAGGCTGACGCCGGCGTTGTTGTAAAGGACGTGCAGGCCGCCGAAGGCGGCCACCGTGGCGTCGACCGCCCCCTGCACCGCAGCTTGGTCGCGTACGTCCGCAGCCACGGTGATGGCCTGGCCCCCAGCGGCGGTGACGGCGTCGACCACGTCGGGGTGCTCGGTCACGTCGACCACCGCCACCATGGCGCCTTCGGCCGCGAAGCGTTCCACCGCCACCCGTCCCATGGCCCCTCCGGCCCCCGTGATCAGCGCCACCTTGGCGTCGAGACGACCCATCCGCTGCTCCCGTCCGTGCTGTGGGCGCCCGATCAGCGCTGTTGGTGTCGCTCGTATGATGCCCGTTCCGACCGGGGGCCCCGGTCATCGGCCGGTCGTCCCCGGCTGGCACCGGAGAGGACCCGATGGCTGAGCAGTTGATCATCGCCGGAGAGCGGCGCGACGCCGTCGAGGGGGCCACGTTCTCGGTGACCGAGCCGGCCACCGGCGAGCCCCTGGCCGACGTGGCCGAGGCGAGCGTGGCCGACGTGGACCTGGCCCTGGCTGGCGCCCACCGCGCCTTCGCGGAGGGTCGGGGCAGTTGGGCCCGCACCAACGCCACGGCTCGCGGCCGGGTGCTGTACCGCGTGGCCGAGCTGCTGCGCGAGCGCGAGGACACCTTCGCCACCACCGAGGCGCGGGGCGCCGGCCACCCCATCGGCGACGCCCGCTGGGAGGTCGGCGCCGCAGCCGGCACCTTCGAGTACTACGCCGGCGCCGCCAACAAGCACTTCGGCCAGGTGGTGCCGGTGCAAGACGCCGGCCTCGACGTGGTGCTGCGCGAGCCGGTGGGACCGGTGGCCCTCATCGTGCCGTGGAACTTCCCGCTGCTCATCGCCTGCTGGAAGCTGGCCCCGGCCCTGGCCTGCGGCAACCCCGTGATCCTGAAGCCGGCTTCGCTCACCCCCCTCACCGCCCTGCTGCTGGGCGACCTGCTGGTGGACGCCGGCATCCCTCCCGACCAGGTGTACGTGCTTCCCGGCCCGGGGGGTGTGATCGGCGACGCGTTGGTGTCGGACCACCGCACCGCCAAGGTCTCCTTCACCGGCGAGACCACCACCGGCGCGTCGATCCTCAAGGCCTCCGCCGACCACATCGCCCGGGTCTCGCTGGAGCTGGGCGGCAAGTCGGCGGCGATCGTGTTCGCCGATGCCGACGTGGCCGCGGCGGCGGCCGACACCCCGATGGCCGTGTTCGCCAACGCCGGCCAGGACTGCTGCGCCCGGAGCCGGATCCTGGTGGAGCGCCCCGCCTACGACGAGTTCCTCGACGCGTTCACGGCCACCACCACCGCCATCGCCATCGGCGACCCGCTCGATCCCGGGACGGTCATGGGCCCCATGATCTCGGCCGGCCAGCGCCAGACGTCGCTCGACTACATCGGGATCGGCACCGGCGAAGGGGCCCGCCTGGTCACCGGTGGCGACGTGCCCGAGGGTCCCGGGTACTACCTGCGCCCCGCGGTCCTGGCCGACGTGGGCAACCAGATGCGGGTCGCTCGCGAGGAGATCTTCGGTCCGGTCGTATCGGTCATCGCCTTCGACGGCGAGGAGGAGGCCATCGCCATCTCCAACGACAGCGACTACGGCCTCTCCGGCTCGCTGTGGACTGGCTCGGCCACCCGGGCCATCCGAGTGGCCAAGTCGCTGCGCACCGGCACCCTCTCGGTGAACACCAACCGCTCGGTCCGCTTCGAGGCCCCGTTCGGCGGCTACAAGCGCTCCGGCCTCGGCCGCGAGCTCGGCATGGGCGCCATGGATGCCTACACCGAGGTCAAGAACGTCTTCTTCTCCGAGTAGCCGCCAGACGCCGTGACTGAAGGCCGGGACGACGCGCGAAGCGGGGATTCCGGTCAGTAGTCGTTCGTCAGCACGCACGACTGACCGCAATGGGCCACTGCGGTGGGGGGGCGGCTCAGTCCAGGTCGGCAGGGGGCCAGGTGGGGTCGCACTGGCGGAGGAAGAAGGCGCACCGCTCCTCCTCGTCGTGTTCGCCGATCCGACCGGCGGTGGTGCTCAGGCCGTGGAGGGCCCGCAGAAACCCTCGGTTCTCGGGATGTGACCAGCGCACGTAGCCGCTGCCTCGCCAGCCGTTGGCGCGCAGACGGTCGAGCCCACGGTGGTAGCCGACCCGGAAGGCGGCGTAGGCCTCCATGTCGTCGCGAGCCAGTTGACCCAGGCGGGCCCACCCGTCGAGGAACCGGGGGTGGTCGGCCACGGCGGCCGACACCGCCGTTCGTCGGTCGGACCCGGCCAATTCGTTGGCGGCGGCTAGGGCGTCGAGGGCCGAGGCCGGCTCGGGATCGAGGACGGTCTCGGGTGGTCCGGAGGACGTCAGCTGCACGGGGCGATCGGTCATGGCGCCAACCTACGCATACGCCCTCGAGTGAGGTGGGACGCGGACGAGGCCGGGCCCGTAGGCCCGACTTCGTTCGTGCGTTCCCGTGGGGGAAAGCGGTATCAGTTGTTGGTGTTGATCGAGGATCCGACCTTGTCGAACTTCGACGAGGCGGACTTGCCGAGGAAGGTCACCGCGACGATGCAGACGACGGCGATGAGGGCCACGAGGAGGGCGTACTCCACGAGGGAGGCGCCACGCTCGTCGTCACCGAAGCGGGCCCGAAGGTACGAGGCGATGAATTCGTAGGTGTTCAGCATTGGGGTGATCTCCTGTGTGTGTGGGCTGGCGGGGTCACCCCAACCTGGGGAGCTGCAATTGCTTTCACTGGTTGGTTCGGCACGTGGCCGCCGCCGCTGTATAGGTCGAACGGCCCGTTTCTCGAGTGCGGTCCGCCGTCGGTTTCGGCCGGGATGGGTGTCGTCGCTCGGGCGAGACGTCGCCACCGGATGGAGGTGGGACGCGGACGAGGCCGGGCCCGTAGGCCCGACCTCGTTCGTGCGTTCCCGTGGGGGAAAGCGGTATCAGTTGTTGGTGTTGATCGAGGATCCGACCTTGTCGAACTTCGACGAGGCGGACTTGCCGAGGAAGGTCACCGCCACGATGCAGACGACGGCGATGAGGGCCACGAGGAGGGCGTACTCCACGAGGGAGGCGCCACGCTCGTCGTCACCGAAGCGGGCCCGAAGGTACGAGGCGAGGAATTCGTAGGTGTTCAGCATTGGGGTGATTCTCCTGTTGAGGTTCGGCTGGGTCACCCCAGGCCGGGGTGGTTGTGTTGTCCCCCGTTGGTTCGGCACGCAGTGACCGGACCTGAATAGGCCGTTCGGCCCGTTCGCGCGGAGAGGACCCGTTCGGCCACGCTGTGCGCGGCGTCCCCGGGTCAGGGGGCCGTGGCCCGGGCGCAGGTCCGACGGACCAGGTCGGCCACGGCCCCGGGGTGGGTCAGGTGGGCGCCGTGGGTGGCTCCGGCGATCGTTGCCGACTCGCCGCGCGGCAGCGCGGCGGCAAGCTCGTCGGCAGCTCGCCGGTGCCACCACGTGGTCTCACCTCCGGCGGCGCTGGTGACGGGCTGGACGATTCGGGCCGGGTCGAACGGCGCAGTGGCGCAGTGGAGGCTGGCCAAGTCGGCGAGCAACGCCGGCCCCTCCGCCCGACGGTCGGCCCGGGCCTTCGGAGGCAGCCGCCCCCAGAGGTCGTCGCCCACCATGTGGCGCATGAACCGCTCGGCTTCGTCACTCGGATCGAGGCGCTCGCGGATCTCCGGCGTGGGCCACCACGGCATCCACGGCGTCGGCGCCTCAAAGGCCAGCACGGCCCGGACCAGGTCGGGCCGGCGCTGCGCAGAGACCAGGCCGATCACCCCGCCCATGCTGTGGCCGAACACGACGACCTCGTCGGTGCCCACCACCTCGAAGAGGTCGGCCACGTGTCCGTCGAGGGTGGCGGTGCCGGCATCGATGGAACGGCCGTAGCCCCGCCGGTCATACGTCACCAGCGCCATGCCGGAAAGCTGCCGTGCCACCCGACCGAACGACGAGGCCCGGTCCATCCCCCCGTGCACCACCACCACCTTGGGGCCACGCTTTTCAGGCCCGGGCCCGTCATCGCCGAAGCGCAGGACGTGGAGGCCGACGCCTTCGACGCTGCGACGGGGTCGCTCGATCACCCGTCGACGCGGCTGCGGATGGGATGGCCGTCGGGGACCTCGACCAGCACCACCCGGAGCCCCTCGGGGTCGCGCAACCACGCCTCTCGAAGGCCCCACGGCTCGGTCCGTGGGCCCTCGACGGCCACGCCTGAAGCGGAGAGTCGACGGGACTCCACGTCGACGTCGGGTACCTGGAGCCAGAGCACGAGGTCGTCGCCGACCCGCTCCGGACGGTCCGTTCCCACGGTCGTGAGCTCGAGGAAGCCGCCGCCGCAGAACAACACGACGCCGGTGCGCACGCCCCCGGCGCCGTACTCCCGGTAGATGCGGAGGCCGACGGTGTCGCACCAGAACGAGGCCGTCCGGTCCAGGTCGGCGCACCGGACGATGAACCGGCTCGACAGCACCTCCACGGGCGGCGACCCTATGAGGACGAGCGGATAGGCGACAAGGCTGAAGGCGCAGTCAGCTTGATCCGCTCGTCCGACCCAACAAGCACGGTCACTTGTGCGAAGGGGCGCTGCGTCCATCTGGTCGATCTCACACCGATTTGCGCGGCTCCGGAGCGACCGTCTCGGTGCGGCGCAGCCCCCGACTGGCGGACCGACGACACCTAACATGGCGGTGCGTGGAGCTCTGGCTGATCCGACACGCCCTTCCCGTGCGCATCGACGGAGGCGACGCCCCGGCCGACCCGGGGTTGGCCACCGAGGGGCTCGAGCAGGCCGACGCGCTGGCGCAGTGGTGGGCCCCCTTCGGCGCCGATGCCGTCTACGCCAGCCCGATGCGGCGGGCGCAAGAGACCGCCCTGCCGTTGTCCGCCGCCCTCGATTCCCCGGTCACGACTGTGACCGGGCTCAAGGAGTTCGACGCCCACCTTCGGACCTACATCCCGATCGAGGAGCTGCGAGCCGATCCGGTCGCCTGGCAGGAAGCTGTCGACGCCTGGAGCTCCCCCGCCGCCGAGGAGAAGCGCAACGACTTCCGCCGCACCGTGGTCGACGCCATCGATGCCATCGGAGCCGGCCACCAGGGCCAACGGGTGGCCGTGGTCTGCCACGGCGGGGTCATCAACGCCTACCTCTCGGCGGTGATCAGCCTGCCCGGTTCGATGTTCTTCGAGCCCGCCTACACCAGCGTCAGTCGGGTCCTGTTCCACCCCACCCAGCGCCAGCTCGTCAGCATCAACGAGACCCCTCACCTCGGCCGCCTGGTCGTCCCGGCCACCGCCCGCTAGCACCACCCCCTTCTGTCAGTTGAGGTTGGCGCGGAGTTGCTCGACCTTGGCGGTCATGGCGTCGGCCTCGTCGCCCAGGCGCGCTGCGGCTTCGACCTCCCAGAGGTCGGCGGCGTCGGCGAGGCGGCCCACTGCTGCGAGCGCGTGGGCCCGCTGGGGCCGTTCGCGCTCGCCGATGCCGATGATGGCTGACCGCAGTTCGAGGACCCGGAGCAGGCGGTGGGCGTCGCCGTCGCTGGTGTAGATCCCCACCAGGTTGGCGAGGAGCCGGGCCACCACCTGATCGTCGGGGGTGACGGCCAGGAACCGGGGGTGGAACGAAGGGCGACGGCCACCCATGGCGGCGAAGCGGGCCTGCGCGCCCTCGGCGTCGAGCCACTCACCCCCGGCGAATGTGTCGATCCATCGCTGCGGCGGGTCGCCGTCGCCCACCAAGACGTGGCCAGGCATCCCCACGACGGTGGCGTCGATGGCCAGGCGCCGGGACACGTCGACGACCACGATGGCCAAGGTGATGGGGATGCCCAGTCGTCGGTCGAGGACCGCCGGGAGCATCGAGTTGGCCGGGTCGTAGTAGGTCGCCTGGTCGCCACGGAGCCCCTCGGTGGTGAACAGGTGGTGGACGACCGCCGCCAGCTCGTCGCCGTCGACCGCCTCGGCGAGGTCGTCGAGGCGTCGGAGCTCGGTCGCCGGGTCGTCGGCGTGGCCGAGGTAGGCGGCCACCGCGATGGCGGCCTCGCCCAGCGGCACCGGGGTGGCACCGACCAACGCCGCGAACCTGGCCAGCTCGGTGGGACGGCCGACCGGCGTCACCACTGGGGCTGCGGCCTGGTCACCGCTGGATCACCACCAGGCGCTCCTGGGTCATCTCCCGCACCGCGTAGTGCGGGCCTTCCTTGGTGTTGCCGCTGTCGCCCACCCCGCCGTAGGGCATCTGGTCGGTCCGGAAGGTGGGGACCTCGTTGACCAGCACCCCGCCGAAGTCGAGCTCGTGAGCGGCCCGCAGGGCACCATCGAGCTCGCTGGTGAAGATGGCGGCCTGGAGCCCGTAGCGGGTGTCGTTGGCCAAGGCGATGGCTTCGGACAACTGGTCGAAGGCGGCGATGCCCACCACCGGTCCGAAGACCTCGTTGCGGCTCACCTCCATCCCAGGCGTTATGCCGGTGAGCACTGTGGGGGCCAACAGCCGGTCCTGCTGCCCGCCTCCGGTGGCGATGGTGGCCCCCTCGCGGGCCGCGTCGTCGATCCAGTCCTTGACGCGCTCGGTCTCCTTGGTGCTGATCAACGCCGAGACGTCGGTGTCCTCGCCCTGCGGGTCGCCCACCACCAGCGCCTCCACCTTGGCCACCAGGGCGTCGGTGAAGCGGTCGGCCAGGCTGGCGTGAACGTAGACGCGCTGGGTCGAGATGCACGACTGGCCGGCGTGGCTGTAACCGGCCACCGACACCTTGGTCGCCGCCTGCTCCCAGTCGCCCGATGCGTCGACGATCAGCGGGGCGTTGTTGCCCAGTTCCAGGCCGACCTTCTTGCGGGCCGCCTTGGCGGCGATCGCCCAACCCACATCGGGCGAGCCGGTGAAGGTGACGACGGCGACGTCGGGGTGCTCCACGAGGGGATCGCCGATCGTGGCTCCGGAACCGGTGATCACGTTGATCCAACCCGGCGGCAGGCCGCACTCGTCCATGAGGATCTCGTGGAGGCGGATGGCCGACATCGGGGTCTGACCGGCCGGCTTGAGCACCACCGCGCAGCCCGCAGCGATGGCCGGGGCCAGCTTGTGGGCCACCAGGTTGAGCGGGAAGTTGAACGGGGAGATGGCCGCCACCACTCCTCGCGGCACGCGCAGCGTGAAGGCCAGCTTGCCGTCACCGGGTTGGGCGCCGTCGACGGGGACCACCTCGCCGGTGAGGGTGCGGGCCTCCACGGCGGCCGACTGGAACGTGAGCACCGCCCGCTCGGCCTCGGTCCGTGCCGTGGTGATGGGCTTAGCCGATTCCTCGGCGATGATCGTGGCCAGCTCGTCTCGGTGGTCGGCCACCGCCCGGGCGGCGGCGTCGAGGATCTCGGCCCGCCTCCACGGCGGGAGGGGGTCGGCCATGGCGTCGCTGGCCGCGGCCACGGCCCGCTCGACGTGGCTCGCGTCGCAGGTCGGTACCCGGGCCACCTCGTGGCCGTCGTAGGGCGAGCTGACCACCGAGGGTTCGGTGGTGGTGATCTCGTCGGTACCGATGCGGACGGGGTGTTGATCGGGCATGTCGGGCATCCGGGGGGCGCCTCCTGGCCACGGAATGGGCCGGCGATGTGCGGCTCGGCCCTGATCCTCCCAGGTAGGTTGCCGCAGTGCCGCCCAGTCCTTGGCCGTTCCTCGACCATCCAGGTCCGCTCCCCTTTGCCCACCGGGGCGGGGCCGGCAATTGGCCGGAGAACACCATGCCCGCCTTCGAGGGGGCGGTGGCCCTGGGCTACCGGTATCTCGAGACCGACGCCCACGTGACCGCAGATGGGATCTGCCTGGCGTTCCACGACGATCGTCTTGACCGGGTGACCGACCAGGTCGGAGTCATCGCCGAGCTCCCCTACCGCCTGGTCCGCGACGCTCGCGTCGACGGCCGTGAGCCCATCCCGCTGCTGGAGGACCTGGTAGCGGCGTTTCCCGAGGCCCGCATCAACATCGACACCAAGCACGACGCTTCGGTCGACGCAGTGGCCGCCGTGCTGCGCCGCACCGGTGCCATCGGTCGGGCCTGTGTCGGGTCCTTCTCCGAGAGCCGCCTGACCCGGATCCGCACCCTGCTCGGTCCCGACCTGTGTACGTCCCTAGGTCCCAAGGAGACGGCCCGCCTGCGCGGAGGATCCTTCGGCCTGCCTGGTGCCGGCCACCTCGCCGGTGCCTGCGCCCAGGTCCCCCACCGGGTCCGCGGCGTCACCCTCGTCGACGAACGCTTCGTGACCAAGGCCCACGCCGTCGGCCTCCAGGTCCACGTGTGGACCATCGACGACCCCGACGAGATGCGCCAGCTCCTCGACCTTGGCGTCGACGGCATCATGACCGACCATCCGGCGGTCCTGAAGGACGTCCTCACCGAACGCGGCGCCTGGTACTGACCGCAATATGCCTGCCCCCGAGATGCCAGCAACGTCAGGTGGGGCGGGTGGGGGGAGAACCGGCGGTGAGCTCGCGCCTCCCCCTGAGATGGAAGGCGACGTCAGGTGGGGCGGGTGGGCGGAGAAATCAAAACAGCACGTTGGGGTTGCAGATGCCGTGGGGGTCGAGGGCCGCTTTGACGGCTCGCATGGCCTCGATCTCGGCGGGGGTGCGGGCCAGGTGGAGCCAGCGGCGCTTGGCCCGCCCGATGCCATGCTCGGCCGAGATGGACCCACCCAGCCCGGCCACCCGGGTCAGCACGACCTCGGCCACCGCCTCGTCATTGGGGGCCAGGCCGGTCACGTTGACGTGCACGTTGCCGTCGGCGGCGTGGCCGAAGAGCCAGGTTCGCGCCTGGGGTGCCACTGCCGCCACCAGCGACGGAGCCTGGTCGATGAACGCCGCCAGCTCGTCGGCCGGGAGGGTCACGTCGAACTTGTGGGGCCGGCCGAGCCGCCCGATCGCCTCGGTGTGGTCCTCCCGGTAGCGCCAGAGGTTGGCCCGCCGCGCGGCGTCGACGGCAACGGCGGCGTCGAGCACCCCGACGAGGGAGCCGACGGCGTCGGCCAGGTGCGCCTCGGGGGCATCCGCTGCCGATGCCTCCACCAAGAGGACCACAGGGGCCGACGTGGCGAGGGGCGCGGAGAGGCCGGTGCTGGTGCGCACGAGGTCGACGCCGTCGGAGAGCATCAGCTCAACCGCCTCGAGCCCGGGCAGCGAGCGTCGCAAGGTCGATGCGGCAACGACCGCCGCGGATGAGGACGCGAACCCCACCAGAGCCGTGGCCAGGGGGCCCGCCGGCGGGACCAGGCGCAGGCGGGCCGCGGTCACCAGGCCCAGGGTCCCCTCGCTGCCACAGAGCAGCGCGGCGAGGTCGTAGCCAGTGTTGTCCTTCTCCACCCTCGGCAGGTGGCGCACTATCGAGCCGGTGCCCAGCACCACCTCGGTGCCCAGCAGCTGGCGACGGGTGCTCCCGTGGCGCACGAAGCGCAGGCCGCCGGCATCGGTGGCCACCGATCCCCCGACGGTGGCGGAATCGCGAGCCGCCCAGTCCACGCCGTAGGCCCACCCGATCCGGGTCGCTGCCTGCTGGACCGAGGCGATGGTGGCGCCTGCGCCGGCCGTGAGTTGCCCTCCGATGACGTCGAGGTCGGCGATGGCATCGAGGCGACGCAGGTCGACCACCACCTCACCGTCGCAGGGCGTGGCCCCTCCGACGAGCCCGGTGTTGCCTCCCTGGGCCACGAGAGCGACGCCGTGGTGCGCCGCCGCCGCCACAATGCCGGCCACCTCCTCGGCGGTCCCCGGCCGCAGCACCGCCGGCGTGGTGCCGGCGAAGCGACCGGTCCAGTCGGTCCGATGGGATGCAGTGAGGTCGGCGTCGGTCACCATCCGGTCGGAGCCGACGATCTCACCCACGTCGGCGAGGAACTCGCCGGGTCCGGCGACCGAGGGTGCCGCCCCAGCCATGTCAGGCCGGATCGGTGAACGAGGCCGGGCGCTTCTCGAAGTAGGCCGCGACCGCCTCCAGCTGGTTGGCGCTACCGATGATGTCGGTCATGAGGCGGGTCTCCTCCTTGAACGACTCGGCCAGCGGGCGGGTGCCGGCGGCGTTCAGGAGAACCTTCATCCCCCGCACCGCCTCGGGGTTCTTGCCGGCGATCTCGGCGGCCAGTTCGAACGCCGCAGCCCTCGGGTCGTCGGCGACCCGCGTCGCCAGCCCGAGCTCGACGGCTTCGGTGCCCGACACCATCCGGCCGGTGAAGGCCAGCTCCTTGGCCACGTCGAGCCCCACCAGGCGGGGCAGCGCCTGCAGGCCGGTCATGTCGGGGAGCAGCCCCCAGCGGATCTCCAACACCGACAGCTTGGCATCGGGGGCCACGATCCTGATGTCGGCGCCGAGGGCGATCTGGATGCCACCGCCCAGCGCCACCCCATGGACCGCGGCGATCACCGGCACGGGGAGCTCGGTCCAGGTGTAGGCCACCTGCTGGGCCACGTTGGCGATGCGACCCTGGTCGCGACCGCCGAGGACCGAGGACGAGCTCCCGCCATCGCCGCCGGCGCTGGGACCACCCATGAACGCGGCGACGTCGAGCCCGGCACAGAACCCCCGACCTTCGCCCGACAACACCACCACGCGCACCGAACGGTCCGCAGCCAGCTGGTCTCCCGCCGCCACCAGGGCCGTGAACATCGGCCCGTCGAGGGCGTTCACCTTGTCGGGGCGGTTCAGGCGGACGTCGGCCACGCCGTCGTCGATCTCGATGGTGACCCGGTCGCTCACGGCTGCTCCTGAGGTGGCCCGCTGGGTGGGTCAGTCTGGCTCACCGCGAGCGGCGCCGCTCCGCCCCGTTGCGCCATCCCGTGGCCCCGTCCTGTGCATGACCTGTGCACGAGGTGTGCACGGAACCCCTGCTGGCTGGGGAGAACGAAAAAGGTTCGTGGACAACCCTGGGGATAGCAGATTTCTGCTTGACCATGGGCTGGCGACGGGCGCATGGTGGCCCTCGCCAGGCCGCATCGAGCGGGACGGCACCGGGCATGAAGCCCACAACAGCAGCCTTCCGGTCCGCCGGAAAGCCGCTGACGTGGGTGGGCCTTGGTGTCGCTCCGAACGGGGCACCTGGTGTCGGATCGGGTTCGGCGCCACCGCCTTCGGGTGGTCGGCGGCAGGCTCGGACCGGCGTCGGCACCGAGCCGATGGCTGTCGCCTCCGGGTGGTGGGCATCGACCACGGGCAGGCACCCGCTCGACTCGCGAGCCGGGTCCCTTCGGGGACACGACACGAGGGCCGGGCACCCGTCCGGTCGTCGAACGGGTCACCTCTGGGTGGCTCGCCGTCGCTACCGGGCATCGGTTGGCCCCGAGGAGCTGGCCTGGCGCAAGCCGGTCGGTTACTCGGGGCCTCCACCGTTTTCGCCGCCCTCTTGCGGCTCGTCGGCCGGCCGGGGTCAGTGCGATCCGGCGGCGGCGACGGCTCAAGCTCGCGGCTGCTCGGCCGACTGTGCACGCGATGGGCGACGCTGCCAGGAGCCGACGATGACCGCACCCCACAAGTCCCGGCTTCGTCGATGCGGCGCGCGCTCGTCCCCGGCCCGCCGGTTGGCTGGTGCCACGGTCGCCATCGGGTTGCTAGCCACGTCGTGTTCGATGTTCGACGGGGACACTGCGGCGCCCAAGGTCACGGGCGCCGGTCTCGGGCCCCGACCGGTAGAGAGCGGGCTCCCCGCCAAGGTCAAGCCGACCCGGGGCGGCCAACTGGTCTACGGCCTCGAGGTCGAAACCGCGGGCGGGTTCTGCCTGCCCGAGTCGCAGCTGGCGGCATCAGGCATCGAGATCGTCCGGGCCGTCCTGATGATCAACACCGAGGAGGGATCACTGACCGAGCGGGCCACCCGGGTGGCCATCGCCCAGGCCATCGATCGCAAGGAGCTCAACGAGCTGGCCAACAAGGGGTTCTCCAGCGTGGCCGACGGGCCCTTCGCTCCTGAGGTGCTCGGTGCCCTCGACGACCCGGGCTTCCCCGACCACGACCTGAAGGCGGCCAAGGAGGCGGTGGCCGCGATGAAGGCCGCCGGCCAGGACACCGAGCTGTCGCTGCTGACGTCCACCGGCCCGGCGGCGGTCCGTACTGCAGTGATCGAGAAGCGGATGCTCGAAGAAGCAGGCTTCTCCATCCGACTCGAAGCCGAGTCCGAGTCCGACCTGATCACCCGGGTCATCGGCGGCGACTACGAACTGGTGGCGTTCCGAAACCAGCCCGGCGAGGATCCCGACAGCAACTTCCACTGGTGGAACGGTGGCGGCAACCCGGTGAACTTCGGCCGCTTCGACGATCCGGTCATCAACGCCAACCTGGCCACGGGTCGTAGCAGCGCCGACCGCGACACGCGCCGGCAGGCCTACGAGGCCATCAACCGCCAGTTCGCCAAAGAGGTCTACAACGTCTACCTGTGGTACTCGCCGTGGGCCGTGGCCGAGGCGGCCGACGTCCACGGGATCCTGGGCCCGGACCTGCCCGACGGCAGTGGTCCCCCGCCCGGTCGGCTGGTGACCGGCCACGCCCTGCACGGCATCTGGATCGACCGGAACTGAGGCCGACGAGATCCGCCGGGTTGTCGGCGCGCTACAACTCCCCGCGCCGAACCGCTATGGTCTGCGTCACTCCGCATGGCTGCAGTCACACCTGCCACCATGCGACACGCACGAACCTGCGACGCAGGATCGACCAGCAGGACCAAAAGGGGACAACATGCGACACCTGGCTCGAGCCACCTCACGACGCACGAAGGCTGCGATCGTCGGCCTGTTGACCGTCGGCCTGCTCGCTGCTGGCTGCGGAGGGAACAAGGAGGGTGAGAGCGCCGGCGAGGGAGGCAAGCTGGACGAAGCCGGCCTCACCGCCGCGGACGGCGAGTCCGGCCTCGAGGAGGCCGGCGAGCCGACACGCGGCGGCAAGCTGGTCTACGGCCTCGAAGCCGACACCAACGGCGGGTTCTGCCTGCCCGAGGCCCAGCTGGCCATCTCGGGGATAATGGTGGCCCGGACGGTCTACGACACCCTCACCGTCCCCAACGCCGAGGGCGACTACGTGCCCTACCTGGCCGAGTCCGTCGAGCCCAACGACGACTTCACCGAGTGGACGATCACCGTGCGCGACGGGATCAAGTTCCACGACGGCTCGGACCTCACCGCCGAGGTGGTCAAGAACAACATCGACGCCTACCGGGGTGCCTACGAGGGCCGCAGCCCGCTGCTGTTCACCTTTGTGCTCAAGAACATCGCCGAGACCGCGGTGGTCGATGATCGCACCATGACCGTCACCATGACCGAACCCTGGGTCGCCTTCCCGGCGTACCTCTACAGCTCGGCGCGCCTCGGGATCATCGGCCAGTCGCAGCTCGACGATCCGGAGTCGTGCGCCCGTGAGCTGGTGGGCACCGGCCCGTTCAAGTTCGTGAGCTGGTCGCCCAACCAGAAGTTCGAGGCCGAGCGAAACGAGGACTACTGGCAGATCGCCCCCGATGGCGAGCCGTACCCCTACGCCGACGCCATCGAGTTCCGGCCGATCACCGACTCCCAGGTCCGCAACAACTCCATCAAGGCCGACGACATCAACGTGATGCACACCTCGAGCGCCAAGGACATCGGCAACGAGCTCAAGGACCTGCGCGATGAGGGCGAGGTCAACATGTTGGTGTCGGAGGAGGCCGGCGAGGTCTCCCACCTGATGCTCAACCACACCAAGCCCCCCTTCGACGACCTCCGCATGCGCCGGGCCTTTGCCATGGGCGGGAACCGGGCCGAGATCAACCAGATCCAGAACGACGGCGTCCCGACGGTCGCCGACGGGCCCTTCGCCCCGGGCTCGATCGCCTACCTGGAGGACCCCGGCTTCCCCGAGTACGACATCGAGGGGGCGAAGAAGCTGGTGGAGGAGTACGAGGCCGAGGGCAACAAGGCCGAGTTCACGCTGACCTCGACCAACGATGCCGCCGTCAAGCAGCTGGCCGAGCTGATCCAGCAGCAGGCCAAAGCGGCGGGTTTCGACGTCAAGATCGCCATCCGGGACCAGGCGGCGCTCATCAACGACGCCATCGCCAGGAACTTCCAGGCCATGACGTTCCGGAACTTCCCCGGCGGTGATCCCGACATCAACTACGTGTGGTGGTACGGCGGCGAGACCGACGCGCCCGTCGCCACCAACCCGGTCAACTTCGCCGGCTACAGCGACCCAGAGGTCAACAGACTCCTCGAGGAAGGCCGCGTCGAGCCCGACCCCGACGCCCGAGAGCAGATCTACCAGGACCTCAACCGGCGCATGGCCACCCAGGTCCACGGCATCTGGGCGTGGTTCACCCCTTGGGCGGTCATCACGGCGTCCGACGTGCACGGCATCTACGGTCCGCCGTTGCCGGGCGACGACATCACCGAGCCCGGCGAGGCCGAGACCGACGACCCCGCCCTGCAGCCCAGCCTGGGCCTGGCCGTCGGCCACTCACTGCTCGGCATGTGGATCGAGCAGTAGCCCGGTCCCGGACGTGAACCCCCCAACCCGTCGTACCGGTCCCTCGCGGGCCGCAGGAGGAACCGATCGATGCTGATCCTGCTCCGCAGGTTGGTGCAGCTGGCCGTGGTGTTCCTGGTGGTGACGTTCTTCACCGTGTGCCTCATGGCGCTGGTGCCGGGCAAGCCCGAGACCCTCGTCATCCCCTTCGACACCTCGCCGAACCAGCAGCTCACCGCCGACTTCCGAGCCGAGAACAACCTCGACGACCCGCTGCCGGTGCGCTGGGTCAAGTGGACCGGCAAGTTCCTCACCGGCGACATGGGCCAGATCTACTCGTCGTCGGACTCCGAGCCGGTGAAGGACAGGATCTTCAAGGCGGCGCCCACGTCGATGCTGCTCATCGGCTACACCGAGGTGTTCTCGCTCCTCGTGGCCGTCCCGTTGGCGGTGTGGGCCGCCTACCGGGCCGGAGGCTGGGTGGACAAGGTGCTCAACACGGTGATGTTCGGTTTCATCTCCCTGCCCAGCTTCGCCATCGCCCTCACGTTGAGCTTCATCTTGGCCGTGCAGCTCGATCTGGTCCCCTCCCAGGGCTACACCAAGCCCGGGGAGGACCTCGTCGAACACTTCAAGTCGGTCATCATCCCCGTGCTGGCCCTCTCGCTCGGCCAGATCGCCATCTTCATGCGCCTGCTGCGCTCGGACCTGGTGGCCACGCTGCAGGAGGACTTCATCCTCATGGCCAAGGCCAAGGGCATCTCCAACGGGCGGGTGCTGTGGCGCCACGCCCTGCGCCCGTCGAGCCTCACGTTGCTCACCGTGGCCGGGCTGAGCGTTGGGACGCTCATCGGCGGGACGCTGGTGGTGGAGTTCCTCCTCGGGATCCCCGGGCTCGGCCTGCTGGTCGGCAGCTCCATCCTGGCCCGTCAGTACGTGCTGCTGCAGAGCCTGGTGGCGGTCATCGCCATCGCCTTCGTGTCCGTGAACTTCCTGGTCGACTACCTCTACACCGTCCTCGATCCCCGCATCCGGGAGCGCCGCACGTGACCACCCTTCCCGGAACCGATCCCGGCGTCCAAGCACCCGGTCTGGTGGCCACGACCGCCGCCGCCCCGGTGGAGGCGGTGGAAACCGCCCCCGCGCCCAAGAAACGCCTCGGCGTGGGGACGTGGTTGGCCGCCGGCTGGCTGATCCTGCTAGTCGGTGCCTCCGTGCTGGCCGGTGTGCTCCCCCTCGCCGACCCCAACGCCGCTGTGACCAACACCCCGCTGCTGGCCCCGGGCCAGGGCGGGCTCCTCCTCGGTGCCGACGCCAACGGCCGCGACATGTTGGCCCGGACCATCTATGGCGCCCGCACCTCGCTCATCATCGCCCTCGGCGCCATCGGCATCGCCTTTGTGGTCGGCGGCCTGCTCGGCCTGTTGGCCGGCTACTTCCGCAACTGGATCGGCAACACCCTCGCCAGCCTGTTCGACATCTTGTTAGCCATCCCCGCCCTGCTGTTGATCTTGGCTCTGGTGGCTGTGCTCAAGGGCGATCCCTCCACCGACCAGCGCCTGCCGGGCGAGCTCATCGTCATCATCGCCATCGCCATCCCGTCGACCCCCCTGGTTGCCCGCATCACCCGAGGCCAGACCCTGGCGTGGTCCCAACGTGAGTTCGTGATGGCGGCCCGGGCCCAGGGCGCCAGCACCGGCCGGATCCTGTTCCGGGAGATCCTCCCCAACGTCCTACCGGCCATGGGCTACATCGCCCTGCTCGGCATCGGCCTGGCCATCGTGGCCGAGGGGGCCGCCGCCCTCTTCGGTGCCAGCGTCAACCCGCCCAAGTCCACCCTCGGCGTGATGATCGACAGCGGCCGCAACGACATGGCGAACGCCCCGTTCGTCATGTTCACACCGATCGTGATCATCTTCTTGACCGTCATGGCGCTCAACTTCCTGGGCGACGTGGTCCGGGACCGCTTCGACGTGCGGGAGAGCGCCCTGTGAGCGAGCCATCCGGTACCACCTCGACCGCCCCACCCGCCCCATCCGGTTCGGTGGACGAACTCGGCGTCGACGTCACCGGTGACCACGACCTCGACCTGCCGCCGGTCGCCCCTGGCGAGGTGTTGTTGGAGGTCGACGACCTCCACACCACGTTCGCCTCGCCTCGTGGCCGGGTCCGAGCCGTGCGGGGGATCACCTTCGACCTTCGACGAGGTCGCACCCTCGGCGTGGTGGGCGAGTCGGGGTCGGGCAAGTCGGTCCTGGCCCGGTCGATCATGGGCCTCATGCCGACCAACGCAACCCGTACCGGGAGCGTGCGCTTCGCCGGCAACGAGATCCTCAACGCTTCCCCCAAGGCCATGCGCGGCTACTGGGGCGATCAGATGGCCATGGTGTTCCAGGACCCCATGACGGCGCTCAACCCGGTGCTGCGAGTGGAGCAGCAGATCACCGAGTCGCTCCACGAGCACATCGACATGTCGAAGTCGCAGGCCAGCGACACCGCGCTGGCCTTGCTGGAGTCGGTGGGCATCCCCGAGCCCAAGCGGCGCCTCCGCATGTACCCCCACGAGATGTCGGGGGGCATGCGCCAGCGGATCATGATCGCCATCGCCTTGGCGTGTGGTCCCAAGATGCTCTTCGCCGACGAGCCCACCACCGCCCTCGACGTGACCGTGCAGGCCCAGATCCTCGACCTGCTCCAGGGCATGCAGCGCGACCGCCAGATGGCCATGATGCTGGTGACCCACGACCTCGGCGTGGTGGCCGGCCGGGCCCACGACATCGCCGTCATGTACGCCGGGCGCATCGTGGAGCAGGCCCCGGCCGCTGAGCTCTTCGCCCACGTGCGCCACCCCTACACCGAGGCCCTGCTGCGCTCCATCCCCAAGCTGGAGATGGCCAAGCACACCAAGCTCGACGCCATCGGCGGCCGCCCTCCGGACCTGGTCCACCTGCCCGAGGGCTGCAAGTTCGCCCCCCGGTGCCCTTACGCCCAGGAGAAGTGCCGGGTCGACGACCCACCGCTGACCCCGGACCCCGACGATCCCACCCACCTCTACGCCTGCCACTTCCCGGTGTCGGGCGTCGGGGTGGCCGTCGACGCACCCCAAGCCGTCGAGGCTCCCCCCCGTTCCGCTCCCGCCCGCACCGGCGGCAGCGTCCAAGCTCCCCCTCGTCCCGAGGTCAAGACCTGATGGCCGGCACCGGCACCGCCCACCTGCGAACCCCGGAGGAGGCACTGCTCCGGGTCGAGGACCTGGTGGTGGAGTTCCGCAGCGGCCGCAACCAGAAGGTCCACGCCGTCACCGAGGTCAACCTCGACGTGTTGCCGGGCGAGACGCTCGGGCTGGTCGGCGAGTCAGGCTGCGGCAAGTCCACCACTGGCAAGGCCATCATGCAGCTCCCGGCGCCCACCAGCGGTCGGGTCTTCTTCGACGGCAACGACCTCACCGACCTGACCGGGTCGGACCTGCGCGACGTCCGCACCAAGATCCAGATGATCTTCCAGGACCCGATCTCGTCGCTGAACCCCCGCCGCAAGGTGGAGGACATCGTGGCCGAGGGCCTCAACATCTGGAAGCGGGGCACCAAGGAGGACCGGGGCGAGAAGGTCGACGACCTCCTGTTGACCGTCGGGCTCGACCCCGAGGTGGCGCGAGGGCGGCGTCCGTTCCAGTTCTCCGGCGGGCAGTGCCAGCGCATCTCGATCGCCCGGGCGGTGGCCACCGAGCCCCAGGTGATCGTGTGCGACGAGCCGGTCTCGGCGCTCGACGTGTCCGTCCAGGCCCAGATCCTCAACCTGCTCGAGGACATGAAGGCCCGCTACGGGCTGACCATGATCTTCATCGCCCACGACCTGGCCGTGGTCAAGAACATCAGCGACCGGGTGGCGGTGATGTACCTCGGCCGGCTCTGTGAGGTCGGCGACCCTGACGTGCTCTACGCGCAGCCGGCCCACCCCTACACCTCGGCTCTGCTGAGCGCCATCCCGGTGCCCGACCCGTCGGTCCGGCCCGACGGCCGCCAGACCTTGAGCGGGGAGATCCCCTCTCCGCTGTCGCCCCCCTCGGGTTGTCGCTTCCGAACCCGTTGCCCCCGCGCCGACGACCAGTGCCGCGACGAGGTCCCCATCATGCGCAAGGTGGCCGACGATCAGTTCGTGGCCTGCCACCATCCGCTCGCCCCGGGCGAGTCGGTCACCGAGGTCGACCTGGCCGGGGCCTCCGCCTGAGGCGCGATCCCGGCCCGTCGGCTCGGCCGGTTACCCAGTTGCGGCCGTTGCGGCTCGACCCGGCCACCCGCCGAGGGCTGATCATCGACGCCGCCGAGCAGGTCCTGGCCCAACACGACCCGCTGCTGGTCACCTTCGACCAGGTCGCCGCGGTGGCGGGGGTGTCCCGGGCCCTTGTCCACACCTACCTCGGCGACCGGCGCGGGCTCATCGACGCCGTGCAGGTGCGCATCGTCGGCCGACTCGACACCTGGGTGGGCCACGGCCTCCATCGGGCCGTCGACGCCGACGAGGTGCTGCGTGCCCTGGCCGGAGGTCTGTTCGCCTTCGTCGCCGACGAGCACGAGGCCTGGAACGTCCTGGTGGCGAGCGGGGGGCTCGACCACCCGGCGCTGCACGGTGTGCGCAGCCGCTGGGCCGGTCGCCTCGCGGGCGAGCCGTTGGCCGACGAACCCCCGGCCGGACAGGTCCCTGCGCAGGCCGTGGTGGCGGCGCTGCTCTTCGGAGTGGGCGGATGGGTCAATCGCGGGATCGAGCCGGCCGAGGTCATCGACACCCTGCGGCGGGCCCTTCAGCCCTGAACCCAGGTCGCCGGCTGCGGGGACCGCCACCCTGGCGTGGCAGGATCAGGCCATGCACGCAACCCTGCACACCAACCAAGGCGACATCCGCCTCGAGCTGTTCGCCGACAAGGCGCCCAAGACGGTGGCCAGCTTCACCGGCCTGGCCAAGGGCGAGGCCACCTGGCGCGATACCGAGATCGGCCAGAGCCGCTCCAAGCCCTTCTACGACGGCATCATCTTCCACCGGGTCATCAAAGGCTTCATGATCCAGGCCGGCTGCCCCGACGGGCGCGGTACCGGCGGCCCCGGCTACGACTTCGACGACGAGATCGATCCTGACCTGGCCTTCGACCAGCCCTACGTCCTGGCCATGGCCAACGCCGGGCTTCGCGGCGGCAAGGGCACGAACGGGTCGCAGTTCTTCATCACCGTGGGCCCCACCCCCCACCTGAAGGGCAAGCACACCATCTTCGGCCACGTGGCCGACGACGCCGGCAAGGCCGTGGTCGACGCCATCGCCACCACGTCCGTGGCCGGCGGCGACAAGCCCAAGAGCGACGTGGTCATCGAGTCGGTCACCGTCACCGACGACTGATCCACCCCAGGTGGAGCTGAACCTGGTCGAGGTCCATGAGGCCCTGGCCGTCGCCTTGGCCGAGCGCCCGTGCATCGTGTGGCGCGACGCCACCTGGACATGGGCCGAGGTGACCAACAGGACCCGGCGCCTCGCCGACGTGCTGCTCGGCCAGGGGATCGGCCGTCAGCGAGACCTGGCCGACGTGGCCCTCTGGGAGTCGCCCCACGACCACGTGGGCCTCTACTTGCACAACTCCAACGCCTACCTGGAGGGTCAGCTCGGGGCGTCCAAGGCCGGGGCGGCCGCCTTCAACGTGAACTACCGCTATGTGGCCGACGAGCTGGCATACCTGTTCCGCAACTCGTCGGCCGCAGCCATCGTCTACCACGGGGCCTTTGCCCACACCCTGGGAGCGGTGCTCGACCGACTCGACCGCCGCCCGGTGTTGCTGCGGGTCGCCGACGGGTCCGGCGACGATCTGCTTCCCGGTGCCCTCGACTACGAGGCTGCGCTGGCCGGTGCCTCGCCGGCGCGGCCGGACGTCGAGTGGCGTCCTGAGGACCTCTACGTCCTCTACACGGGCGGGACCACCGGCTCTCCCAAGGGCGTTCTCTGGACCCAGGCCGACTTCTTGGTGGCCGCCCTGGGCGTGCGGGGCGGCGACGGCGCCGACCACGGTTCGCTCGAAGCACTGGTGGCACCGGCACGGGCCCGTTCCCTGGCCACGCTGCCGGCTCCCCCGCTCATGCACGGTGCCGCCATGTGGAACGCGTTGAGCACCTGGATCGGCGGCGGCACCGTCGTGATCCAAGACATCGTCGACCGGATGGATCCGGCCGACGTGCTCGACAGCTGCCAACGCCACCAGGTGACCTCGTTGTTGATCGTGGGCGACGCCTTTGCCCGCCCGCTCCTCGACGAGCAGCGCGCTCGGCCGCGGGACCTCTCGGCGCTGCGTTACGTGCTCACCGGCGGCGCCATCCTCTCCCCCGCCCTGCGCTCGGACCTGCTCGCTGCCGTACCCCAGGTGCGCATCGTCGACGTGTTGGGTTCGTCGGAGACCGGGCGCCAGGCGGTGGCGAACACCCGCTCCGGCGATGCCGTCGGCCCCACCCGCTTCGTCCCGTCGGCGACCACCGCGGTGCTCAGCGACGACCGGCGACGGGTGCTGGAGCGGGGCTCGCCCGACATCGGATGGCTGGCCCAGGGCGGGCGGATCCCCCGGGGCTACCTGGGCGACGAGGCCAAGACCCGGGCCACCTTCGTCGAGGTGGACGCACAGCGGTGGGCCGTCGCCGGCGACCGGGCCGCCTGGCGGGGTGACGGCACCATCGAGATGCACGGACGCGAGTCGGTCACCATCAACACCGGTGGCGAGAAGGTCTTCGCCGAGGAGGTGGAGCAGGTGCTCAAGCACCACCCGGCGGTCTACGACGCCCTGGTGGTTGGTCGCCCGAGCGAGCGGTGGGGCCAGGAGGTGGTGGCGGTGGTGGCGGTCCGACCGGGCTCCACGCTCACCCTGGAAGAACTGCGCCAAGCGGCGATGGCCCACCTGGCCCGCTACAAGCTGCCCAAGGTCCTGGTGGTTCGAGACGTCATCTCCCGGAGCCCGAGCGGCAAGCCGGACTACGCCTGGGCCCGCCAACAGGTCAGCTGACCACGGCGTCATGCTGCACCGCACCGTCGTGCTCCCGTTCCCGGTCGACCTGCCAGGTACGTTCGCCTCGATCCGCCGCGGGTCGGGAGATCCGACCTGTCGCATCGCCGCCGATGGGGTGTGGCGGGCGTCGCGTTCGCCAGCCGGGCCGGCAACCGTCCACCTGGTGGCTCGCGGCGACCGGATCGATGCCACAGCCTGGGGCGAGGGCGCCGAGGCTGCCCTCGACGCAGTGCCCAACGTGGTCGGCGTCCACGACGACGACCAGGGCTTCGCTCCCGGCCACCCGGTGGTGGCCCGCCTGTGGCGCGACCTAGGACGTCGACGCATCCCGAGGACCGGTGCGGTCACCGAGGCGCTGGTGGCGTCGGTGCTCGAGCAGCGCGTGACCACCTACGAGGCCCGGAGGGCCCAGCACCAGCTGGTGGCCCGCTGGGGCGAACCCGCCCCCGGTCCCACCGACCTCCGGCTCCCCCCGGACCCCGAGGTCCTGGCCGGCCTCGCCTACTACGACCTGCACGTGCTGGGCGTGGAGAAGAAGCGCGCCGACACGGTCCGGCGCGTGGCCGCTGGCGCCCGGCGCCTCGACGCGCTGGCCATGCTCCCACCATCGGAGGGGCACCGGCGACTCTGCGACGTCGCCGGGGTGGGACCGTGGACCGCAGCCGAGGTCGCTCGCGTGGCACTGGGCGACCCGGACGCCGTCCCCGTCGGCGACGTCCACCTGCCGCGGGACCTCACCTGGGTCCTGACCGGCGAAGCGGTCGACGACGACGACGCCATGCTTGCCGCTCTCGAACCCTTCGCCGGCCAGCGGGGTCGGGTGATCGCCCTGGTGGGAGCGGCCGGGTTGCGCGCTCCCCGCCGAGCACCTCGGTACGCACCCCGCGACATCCGCGGTGCGTGATCGCTGCCCTCCGCTGCTGCCTGCGACCCTGTGGACAACATCGACGATCCACAGGGTTGGACCACTCGTTGTCCACATGACTCCCGTCGTACCCTGCGGGGACCGTCACGAGGAGACCCCATGTCGAGCTACCAGATCACCCTGCAGGACCGGTCGACCGAACGGGTCGACGGCGCCGATGCCTACCAGCAGGAGGGTCCGATGACCACGTTCTTCCAGACGGGCTCGGGCCGCGACGTCGTTGACACGTGGAGCACCCGCCTGGCCAGCTTCCGGACCTCGGAGGTGGTGATCATCCGCCGCCTCGACACGGCGCCGTCCCCCACCGTCGGGACCGCCCGCGCGATCCTGGCGTGATGTCACTGGACGAGCCGGTTCCCGAGACCCAGACCTTTGCCTGCCCCCGGTGCCGCACCAACGTCACCGAACCCTGGTACGGACCTTGCACCACGTGCCGTGCGTCGCTACGGGCCGCCCTCGGCGGCGAGGCCCGAGAGGTCGCCGCGGCCCACTACGTGCCCAAGGTGAACGTCACGCCCAACGCCGTGGCCACCAAGGACTGACGTCACCAAGGACTGACGTCACCAAGACGTCCAGGCAGCGGGTGGCTTCCGGCGTCTCAGGCCGCAGGGACCCGGAAGGCCACGACCGAGGCCGGCTCGTAGGCACCGGTCGGCGCAGACACATCCTCGGGCACCCGGCCCAGCGCGGCCAGGGCGTTGTAGACCTCGCGACAGCTGTCCTTGTGGGTGCCGTAGGCGCTGGAGGCCACGAAGAAGATGGTGCGTCCTCCGGCGCGCATCAACAGCTCTTCGGCGAAGCGCTGGGGGCTGGCCTCGGCCAGGCGGGCCTTGTAGTCGACCCAGTCGACGCGCTCGGGGCGTCCGAACCTCGGGTACGTCACCTGCTCAAAGCCGCCGCCGATGAGTCGCGACCCTGACGGGCCGAGCTGGTCCGGGCAGTAGACCACCCAGTCGCCGCGCTGGCCGGTGGCGGTGATGGCGTCGACCGACCGTTGGGCATCGGAGCGGTCGAAGGCCGCGGAGCGGATGCCGCCGATGCCACCGAGCACCAACAACACAGTTAGGGCGCCGACGGCTATTGGGCGGCTGCGAAGCCGGTCGAGGCCCAAGGCGGCCAGCACGATGATGAAGGGGAAGAAGACCGCGGCGTAGCGGGTGGCGTAGGTGGCGCGGGTGGCGTAGCCCACCGCGCAGGCGATGGCGACCGTCCCGGCCACCAGGATGACGAACGGACGGGCCTCGGCGCGGGTGCGCAGGTCGAGCGACATGGTGTAGCGGCCGGTCGGTCGGCCGAACAACCCCAGCATCACCGCCACCGCCAGCAGCCAACCGAGGATGACCGACTCCGGCAACGATCCTCCGCCGAGGTCGGCGACGGTGTTGGCCACCATCTCGGTGGGCCGCAGTGGACCGGCCCACGGGGTGCCGGTGTGGGAGCCCTGGTAGAGCAGGGTCGGCACCCACGGCAGGAACATCAGCCCACCCACCACCAGGGCCCCGATGACCTTGGCGGTGGCCGCCAGGTCTTCGCCTCGACCGTCTCGCCGGGCCCGCCAAGCGTGCACCAGCAGGCCGATGCCAGCGGCGGCGAGCAACCACAGGGCCCAGTAGTGGGTCCACAACATCGTCGCGGTGAGGGCAGCAATGGCGACCAGTCGTCCTGGTGCCGGTCGGTCGAGGGCGTCGTCGACCAGCAGCCAGGTGGCCAGGGCCAGGACCGACACCATGGCGTACATGCGCGTCTCGGTGCCGTAGCGGATGGCGAACGGCGACACGGCCAGCAGGGCGGTGGCGTACCAGGCCACGCGGGTGCCGCCGAGGCGGCGGGCGGCCACCCACGTCAGCGGCAACAGGCCGAGGCTCCAGAGACCCGAGAGCGACCGTACCGCCACGGGTCCGGTGCCGAACAGGTCGATCCAGCCGTGGAGGAGGAGGTAGTAGAGCGGGGGGTGGCCGTCGAGCCGCAGGGCGTCGCTGATCTCGCCGAGCGGGAGCGAGGCGATGTTGACGCTCAGGGCCTCGTCGAGCCACAGCGGCGAGCCGGCCACGAAGCGCAGGACCACGCCCATCAGGATCGCGGCCGCCACCAGGAGGGTGAGCGGCCAGCGCCACCGACCCCACCCCGCGCCGGTCTCCAGGGGATCGAGTACGCCTTCGGCCACGAGGGGCGATCCTACCGGGCGGGTCGGGGGTGTCTCGGGCACCCTCCGCTCGCGCCAGTGGCAAGCCGACGTACCAGAGGCCAAATGCCCGGTCGGGGTGGGTCGGTCCGGTAGCTTCGATCCGTCGCGCACCGGGCGACGACCCCGCGGCCCCAAGCCGCCGCTCGACCCCGAAGGGCGCTGGCTGCGCCGGCGCTCCCGCCCCCCTTTCTCGCTGCACCCAGGACGGTTCCTGCACCATGTCCGACATGTCCGCCCACGTCGACGCCACCACCGGGACCTCGCCCGACACGGCACCACCGCCCGCCGGGGACCACGAGGTCGTGGTCATCGGGGCCGGTCCCGCCGGGCTGACCGCCGCCTTCCAGCTCCACAAGCACGGCGTGGCATCCACCATCATCGAGGCCGACGACATGGTCGGCGGCATCTCCCGCACCGCCCAGCGCGAGGGCTGGCGCTTCGACATCGGCGGGCACCGGTTCTTCACCAAGGTCCAGCCGGTGGAGGACCTGTGGCACGAGATCCTCGACGACGACGATTTCTTGATGCGGCCCCGCAAGAGCCGCATCTTCTACAACGGCAAGTACTTCGACTACCCGATCAAGGCCACCAACGCCATGGTGAACCTGGGCCCGATCGAGGCGGTGCTCTGCGTGTCGTCGTACCTCTGGGCGCGCATACGCCCCCCGAAGGACCAGACCAACTACGAGGGCTGGCTGGTGGCCCGGTTCGGCTGGCGCCTCTACCGCACCTTCTTCAAGACCTACACCGAGAAGCTGTGGGGCGTGCCAGTTTCTGACATGCCGGCCGACTGGGCGGCGCAACGGGTGAAGGGCCTCTCGCTCGGCAACGCCATCGTCAACGCCCTCATGCCGAAGCGCAACCAGAAGGAGATCACCTCACTGATCGAGGAGTTCCAGTACCCGAAGTACGGGCCCGGGATGATGTGGGAGGCCTGCCGCGACCAGGTGGTGGCCCTGGGCTCCTCCATGATCATGGAGACCGCCGTCACCAAGGTGCACCACGCCGACGGGCGAGCCTCCAGTGTGGTGGCCACCCACGCGGACGGCCGGACCACCGAGCACCCGTGTACCGAGGTCATCTCCTCGATGCCCATCTCGCACCTGCTCGAGGCCATGGACCCGCCGGTGCCGCCGGAGGTCAAGGCGGCCGCCGAGGACCTGCGCTATCGCGACTACCTGATCGTGGCCCTGGCCATGCCCGAAGCGCTCGTCGACTTCGACGACAACTGGATCTACATCCACGACCCCAAGGTGCGGACCATGCGCATCCAGAACTTCGGTTCGTGGTCGCCCTACATGGTCAAGGAGGGGCGCAACACCCTGGGCCTGGAGTACACGGTCTGGGAGGGCGACGAGGAGTGGTCAGCCGACGACGAGTGGCTCATCGAGCGGGCCAAGCGTGAGCTCGAGCAGCTTGGCTTGGCCAAGGCCGGCCAGATCGAGGCCGGCTACGTGGTGCGCCAGGCCAAGGCCTATCCCATCTACGACGACCGCTACCGCGCCAACGTCGACATCCTCCGCGCCTGGCTGACCGAGCACGCCGCCAACGTGCACCCCGTGGGCCGCAACGGCATGTTCCGCTACAACAACCAGGACCATTCCATGTTCACCGCCATGTTGACAGTGGAGAACATCACCACCGGCACCACCCACGACGTCTGGGAGGTCAACGTGGAAGAGGAGTACCACGAAGAGAAGAACCCGGCCACGCCCGCCGCACCCACCGAGCGGCCCCCCGGCGCCCACGGCACCGGCCGCGACGCCCCCGTCATCGGCCGCGAGAAGCTCGACGCCGCCCGGAGCATCTCACCCGAGGGCTGAGCCGTCGCAAGCGGCGTCGGGGCCGGGCCTGCTCGGCGCGGCGTCGGTCGGTTCCGCCAGGGGCGGCCGGCCAGGGTGGCACCGATGATGATGAGCAGGGGGATCACGGGGACCTTGAAGCGACTGTCGCCGAAGAACGCCAGCGGCACCGCGGCGGTCATGACCGCCGAGCCGACCAGCAAGACGTCGACGCCGCGTCGTCGCCAGAGCAGCACGAGTGCACCGGCCACGCCGACGGCGCACACGATCCAGTAGGCCACGTCGGCCAGATCGGCGAGGCGCTGCTCGCGGTCGGCACCCAGGAACGGATCCTTCCCGAAGGACTGGATGGCGACGAGGGCGTCATGGTCGCCGTTGCGCAGCCAGGTGTAGGAGAAGCGCTTCCGCACCAGCCCCGGCTGGCGACCTGGATCGGAGCGGATGGCGTCGAGCGCGATGCGCACCTTCTCCTGGTCGGCCTCCACCTCGCTCTCGGGGCCCTTCATCAAGGTTGCGTCGATGAGGCAGTCGGGAGGGAACGTGAACGCACCGGTGGCACCACGGGCATGGCCGATGCAGAGGTTATCGCCGGTGTTGGTGGAGATCGGCACGAAGGCGTCCATGCGGATGGCGTTGCGCACCGTCCACGGCACGATGCACGCAGCGACGGCCACCGTTACCACCGCCGTCGACCGCAGCACGACGCGCCAGTCGTGGGTGGCGACCCACCAGGCCAGGGCAATGACCGGCAAGATGGCCAGCGAGATGGGTCGGACCATCACGGCCAGGCCCAGCGTGGCGCCGGCGCCCAGGACGCGCCACCTGGTCAACCCGTCGGGCCACGTCGCGGTGGCCAGCACTGCGAGGAACCCGAGGAACAAGAAGTTGTAGAGGGTCTCGCCGAGCACCGCCCCCGAGTGGAACACCAGGTTCGGGTACAGCGCCAGAGCGAAGGCGGCGACCACCGCCGCCCGACGTCCGGCCACGGCTCGGGCCACCAGAGCGCCCAAGATCGACGACGCCGCACCGAGGAAGGCCTGCACCACCACGACGAGGGTGACGACGCTGTCGGAGATCGGGCTCCCGAGCCAGGTGACCATGCCCACGAACCATGGGTAGCCCGGCGGGTAGTAGGCGGAGGGCCGGCCGGTCAGGGGTTCGATCATCCCTTGGCCGTCGGCGATGACGCGTCCGTAGCCTACGTAGCGGGCGGGGTCGTGGAGACCCTGGGGCGGCTGGTCGACCGTGAACCCCCAGAGCAGACGGAGGGCGAGCCCGACCAATGCGGCGAGCGCGATCAGCGACCACGTCGCGCTGGGCCGCCGTCCCCTCATCGCGGGCGAGGGCTCTGCCGCGCGCCGACGCGGGTCCGCACCCCCCAGAGCGTCACCAGTCCCATGGACTCAGCGATGATCCGCAGGGACATCTTCGAGGTCCCCACGGTGCGGTCGACGAAGGTGATCGGGATCTCGGCGATGTCCAGGTCCCGTTGCATCATCCGGTACGCCAGTTCGCTCATGAAGGCGTAGCCGCTCGAGCGCGTGGTGCCCACCTCGATGGCGCGCAGCGTGTCGCCTCGGTAGGCCCGGAACCCCGAGGTGGCGTCGCGCACGCCGAGGCCCAGCACCGCGGACGTGTAGCGATTCCCCCAGCGGCTCAGGACCCGGCGGTGCAGCGGCCAGTTCGGGGTCGATCCACCGGGCACGTAGCGGCTGCCGACCGAGCAGTCGGCCCCGCCCACGACCGCATCGACCAACAGGGGGACGGCTTCGGGATCGTGGGAGAGGTCGCAGTCCATCTGGACGATGACGTCGTAACCATCGGCGAGGGCCCGCGCGAAGCCGTCCCGGTAGGCGGCGCCGAGCCCCTCTTTGGCCTTACGGGTCAACAAGTCGATCTGGCCCAGGTCTGACGCCACCTTCTCGACGAGCTCACCGGTCCCGTCGGGGCTGTTGTCATCGACCACCAGCACATCGGCGTCGGGCACCGCGGCGCGCACCGCGGCTAGCAGGCGCTCGACGTTCTCCGCCTCCTGGTAGGTCGGAACCACCACCAGGCATCGCACCGGGGAGACGCTAGCTGTCCTCGCAACGGCGATACACCTCGAAGTAGGGGTCGTAGTCGCCGAACCGGCAGAAGTCGCGCCGGACCACATCGTTGGGTGCGTCGGACCCGAAGTCCCTCGATCCGTTGGGCTCGTTCCACGCGTCCCAGATGTGACTGAGCACCAACCAGTCGGAGCCGGCCACCTCTTCGGCCAAGCCCGAATCGGCTCGGTTGGCCATGCCGGGGTCCATCTCGATGTAGCGCGTGGCCGGTACCAGGTCGGGCAGCAGGTGGTAGAGGTAGGCGTCGGAGTACGGGGTCTTGCGAAGGTCCGCACTGCCCACCAACAACCGCTCTCCCGGTCGCATCTCGGCGTCGATGTCGCTGACCATGCGCTGCGTCGCCTCGCCGGTCGGGATGGACCCGAGGTAGAAGTGCCGGTCGCCGTTGGTGACCCGGTACACCGAGCTCTCGTTGCCGACGCCCTGGCGGACCAGGTCGGTCCAGGTCCGCGCCGTGAAGTGAGGGATCACCGCTAGCGGGATCACGGCCACCCCCACCGCAGCGATGGTGGTGGCCCACCGACGCGCGGGCCGGAACCGCACGTGTGACAGCGCTTCGGCGACGGCGACCGGAAGGAACGCGACGGGGACGCAGCTCACCCAGGCCAGGTGCGTCGAATCGGGACGCTGGATCGCCTGGGGCATGAGGCCCAGGCCGAAGAGTCCGACCGCGAGCAGGACGCGGGGTCGCCACGATCCGGGTTCGGCCCGCACCCGCCACCAGCCGACGGCCGCCACGAAGAGCGCCACCGCCGGCAACAGGAAGAACCACAGGGTGACCTGGCTCGGCGACGCCGGTGCCGGGAGCGCCCAGGGCACCTCTTCGAACAACGCCAGCTTGGAGAGGGCGCCGTCGAACTCGTTCCAGGTCGGCGGACGAGGGAGCGAGCGGCCGTCGCGGAGCTTGAAGACCGGGTCGAGGAACAGGCCTTCTACCGCGTCGACCGGACCGGCGGTGGCCATCAGCACCAGGTACGGGGCCAGGCCCACCGCCGCGCCCACGAGCCAACGCCGGCGTCGGGCCCACGACAGGCCAGCGCCGGCGGCCAGCGCCCCAAGGACGACGGCGACCACCACGTCGGGGCGGAACAGGAGCGCCAGCCCGGCCAGGAGCCCCGCCGCCAGGAGCAAGCGGTCGGCCCGGCGCTCCGCTTCGGCGCCCGCGCCCTCCGCTTCGGCGCCCGCGCCCTCCGCTTCGGCGCCCGCGCCCACCGGAGCCTCCACGAGCCATCGCCGGGCCCGCAGAGCCACCCAGAGCGACGCAACGGCGAGGGCCACGGCGCCGTTCCAGGCCAGCGCCGTCAACCCGATGGCGGTGGTGGTGAGCAGCACTCCCAGCAGGCCCGATGCCAACGCCACCCGGCGACCCCACGGGCGAGCCAGGGCCATGACCCCGAAGACGATGGCCACCAACTGGGCCGCCCCGAAGACGCGCTCGACCGTGATCGTGGTCCCGAACACCCGGTACCAGCCGGCCAGTGCCCACAGGGAGCCAGGGCCGTACAGGTGGAGGAAGTCGTCGTGGGGCACCTGGCCCCCGAGGACCAGCTCGGGGAACACCAGCATGAACCCTTCCTCCATCGGAGGTCCCGGGGAGCGGAACAGGCCGCGCAGGGGTGCGAGGAAGGCCAGCCCCACCGCGGCGACCACTGCGGCGGTGCCGAGGTCGACCCCACGGCGTGACCACGGCAATCGCTTGCCCCCGTTCGGAGCGTCTGCGGTGGCGGGCCCGACATCGAGCGGCCGTTCGGCATCGGCGACGGCGGCTGGACGATCGGTCATGGGTCTCCGGTGCGAGGACGGGCATCGTCGTCGGTGGTCCGTCCGGACGAAGGCCCGGCGGATCGGTCGAAAGCCTAGAGGGCGGCCGGCCCGTGCTCAGGGTTCCAGTTCGGGCTCGGAGCCAGCCGCTGCCCAGGTCGCAAGCGATAGGGTTCGGCGCCATGTTCCGCTACGAGCGCAGGGTCGTCGCCGCCCTGCTGACCACGCCCGACCCCGTCCAGCGCCAAGAGGTCGTTGCGTTCGTGGGCGGCGCCCTGGGCTCCATGCCGGAGTTCCTCCGCCTCGGCATCGCCAGCCTCTCCGTCGGCCTCACGGCCTGGGACGCAGTGCGGCGGCTGGTGGGGCTGGGCCGGTCGGGTCCCGACGATGTCGCCTGGTTGAAGGGTCACCCCGTCGGCCTCGTCCGGCAGTGGGTCCGTGCGCTCCAGACCCTTGTGCTGTTCGCCGAGAACGAGAAGATGGAGGCGGCTGCGTGCGCGTGATCTCCACCGAGGTGCTCGTCATCGGCTCCGGTGCCGGCGGCGCGACCACTGCGGTTCGCCTGGCCGAGGCCGGGCGTGTGGTCACGATCGTGGAGGAGGGCCCTGCCGTCGACCCCGACGCCATGGAACCGTTCTCGCTCGACGAGATGGTGGCCAAGTACCGTCACGGCGGGGGCGCCGGCGCCCTGGGCCTTCCGCCCATCGCCTACACCGAAGGCCGGTGCGTGGGCGGGAGCACCGAGGTCAACAGCGGGCTGTGGCACCGAGTCCCGGTCGAGCTGACCGAGCGGTGGCGTCGGCACTACGAGATCGCCGAGTTCGACCCCGACACGCTCGATCGCTACGCCGAGGGGATCGAAGCAGAGCTCGAGGTGTCGTCGTTGCCCGGCCCGCCGCCTCGCTCCTCCGCAGTGCTCGATGACGGCGCCACCAAGCTCGGCTGGCGGTCGGTCGAGTTCCCTCGCGTCTTCCGCTACGACCAGCACGGTCGAGGGGTGAAGCAGACGATGGCGCGCACCTTCTTGCCGCGCGCCACCGCAGCGAGCGCGACGCTGCTCCCCGACTGTCGCGTCACCCGGCTCGAACGGAACGGGTCGCGCGTCTCCGGCGCCCGAGCCCAGCTCGGACGCCCCGACGGGACCGTCGAGGACGTGGTGCTCCAGGCCGACCAGGTGTTCGTGTGCGGTGGCGCCATCCACTCCCCCGCCCTGTTGCAGCGCAGCGGCATCCGGCGCAGCATCGGGCGCGGCCTCAAGCTGCACCCCACGATCAAGATCGCCGCCCGGTTCCCGTTCGCACTGGACCACGACGGCGTGGCCATGCACCGCATCACCGAGTTCGCTCCGAACTTCACCATTGGCGGATCCATCAGCCGCCGCGGCCACGTGGCCATGGCCCTGGCCGAGGCCGGCGAACCCTCGGACGATGCCCTGGCCGACTGGCACAACGTCGGCGTCTACTACGCCGCTATCCGCAGCGAGGGGTCCGGGCGGGTCCTGTCGCTTCCGGGCCTGGCGTCGCCCTTGGTGACCTACCGGCTCACTCCCAACGACTTCTCCAAGTTGGCCCAGGGGCTGGTGGCGCTGGGCGAGGCGCTGCTGGCCGCAGGGGCCACCGAGCTCTACCCCTCGGTCACCGGGGCCGGCGTGGCCCGGAGCCGCGGTGACCTGGGCCGCTGGTGGGACGCGGTGACTCCCCGGGCCGCCAACCTCATGACGGTGCACCTCACGTCGAGCATCCGCATGAGCGAGCGCCAGGACCTGGCCGGCACCGACTCGTTCGGTCGGGTCCACGGCTACGACAACCTCCGGGTCAACGACGCCTCGCTGCTCCCCGACGCGCCAGGCGTCAACCCCCAGGCCGGTGTCATGGCCATCGCCGCTCGAAATGCCGATCACTTCCTGGCGTGAGCAACACCGTCAGGGCAGCTTCTTGAGCACCTTGAGCAGCCCGAGCGGCAACGGTGACTGGTGGTGGGACCCGTGGCGGTCGCCGAGACCGGCCCGGTTGCGCAGGAACCACTCGTAGGACTCGATGATCATGTCTGCGTTGGACCGGGTGGGGGCCCAGCCCAGCTCGCGGCGGGCCTTGGCCGTGTCGAACCACAGCGATTCGCCGTACATCAGCCAGTGGTACGGGGCGAACGGGATGAGGCCCGGCCCGGCCAGGGCCTTCATGGTCGCGGCTGCGGGACCGGTGGGCAACGACCGGACCTTCGATCCGGTCCCGGCGTGGTCCACCAGGGCGGTGAGCGTCTCGCGCATGGTGGGAGGGTGGTCGGCGCTGCGTCGGTCGGCGCCGATGTTGTAGGTGGCCGGCCCGCTCCGGTCGGCGGCGAGCAGCACTGCATCGGCCAGGTCGAAGGCGTGGACGAACTGGTAGCGGTTGGCACCGCCCCCGAACACGAAGACGGGCGCGCCCTCGGCCACGAACTCGAACAGGATGGCCATGATCCCCAGGCGGCCGTGGCCCAAGATGGTGCGAGGCCGGATGATGCTCACGTCGAGGCCCGAGGCGGCGGCCTGGTGGCACAGGAGCTCCGCTTCGAGCTTCGCCCTCCCGTACGCCTCGAGCGGCCGGCCCGGGGTCTCCTCGGTCACCGGGTTCACCTCGGGGATGCCGAAGATGGCACTGGAGGACGTATGCACCACCTTGGCCACGCCGGCGTCACGGGCGGCAACCAGGACGTTGGCCGCGCCCAGCACGTTGACCGACCAGAACAGCTCGTGGTCCTTGGCCAACGGCACCTGGGCCACGTTGTTGAGTACCACGTCGACCCCGTCCATGGCGGCCCGCACGGCCGCCCGGTCACGCACGTCGCCGCGCACCACCTCGATATCAGTGGCGTCGGCCGGGGCTTCGAGGTCGAAGATGCGGACGTGGTCGCCACGGGAGCGGGCCCGCTCGGCGAGCAGGGAACCGAAGTAGCCGCTCCCGCCGGCCACGAGCACGGTACGGGTCACAGTCGGGCCCCTCGGGCCAGGCACGAGCGGATGCTGGTCCGCATGCCATCGAGCAGGGCTACCTCAGGGTCGTAGCCGAGGTCGGTGCGGGCCAACGAGATGTCGCACGCGATGGTGTCGCGGAGCTCGCCCAAGACGTGGAGGGGTTGCACGTAGCGGCCGGCGCGCTGCAGTGCGGTATCGGCGGCGACGGCGATGTCGGCGGCCAGGCGTGGCAGCGAACGCACCCGGCCCGACACCGGGAGGCCCTCGAGGGCGAGGGCTTCGCGCACCGTGTCGAAGACCTCGCGTAGCTCGTAGGGGCGGGCGTCGGCGATCCAGTAGGCGTTGCCGGGAGCGGCCTCGGCAACTTCGGCCCGCCGACAACCCTGCACCAGGTTGGCGGTGAAGACCATCGACCGCTGCTGGGTGCCGTCGCCCACCAGCGGGAAGCGGCCCTTGCGGAGCGCCGAGAAGAACTGGTCCTGACGGGCCGGCTGGTTCGGGCCGTAGAACCACGGCGGACGCAGGACCACGGTCTCCACGTCACCGCGCTCGTGGGCTTGAGCCACGAGGGCCTCTCCTTCGAGCTTCGACGCGCCGTAGGAGAGGTAGGGGTTGGCTGCGCTCTCCTCGGTGAAGCGGTCGGTCGGGGAGGCGTTGGCGCCGAACGGCGAGTTGGACGAGATGTGCACGAACCGCCCGGCGCCCGCCCGTCGGGAGCCGTCGAGCACCATGCGGGTGCCGCCCACGTTGACGTCGAAGAAGGCTCGCGTGGTGCCCGAGGGGTGGATGACCCCGGCGGTGTGGAAGGTCGTCGGGGCCCGGAGGCCGTCGAACAGGGCGTCGATGGCGCTGGGGTCGCGCACGTCGCCGACGACCGGTTGGACCGCGGGCGACAAGACCTCGAGGAGGGCCCCTTCGCTGGCCTCTCGGACCAGGCACCGGATGGTCGTTCGACCGTCGGCGACCAGGTCAGCCGCGAGGTTCCGGCCCAGCCAACCCGCTGCTCCGGTGACCACGACGTCCGACGGCGGGGCCTGGTCCATGGAGGGCGAAGCTAGTCCGCGCCCTTTGACCGCACGGCCACGCAGAGGAGCGAGGTGCCGAACGGCGACGCCACCCGGCCGACGAGCGAACGCTCGATCCGGGTGAGCACCATCGCCGTCCGGTCCACCAGGATCGACGTTTGGTCGAGCCCGAGCTCTGCGCCACCGCCGCTGGCCAGGCGCCGCTTGACCCAAACCGGCACGACCAGCCAACTGAACACGTGGCTGAGGAGGGTGGGCTCGAGCCCGGCGACCAGCAACTGCTCGCGCAAGAGACCGCGGTCGTAGCGCCGGACGTGACCGAGCTCCTCGTCGGCGGCGCTCCACAACCACCGGTGCGCAGGGACGTTGACGATCAACCGCCCACCGGGCGCCAGGAGCCGCTCTGCTTCTCGGAGGGCGCCAACGGGGTCGTCGAGGTGCTCGATCACGTCGAGCAGGCACACGACCGCCGCCGATCCGTCGGCAACGGGCAGGGCACCGACCGCACCCTGCAGGGCGGTGAGACCGTGGAGGCGGTGGGCCTGCGAGGCCAGGGTGCGGTTTCCCTCGACGACCATCACCCGTTCGGGTCGCCACCTCAACAGCGAGGTGACCCCGCCCGAACCGGCGCCCACATCAACGAGCCAGCCGTCAGCTCCAGCTGGTCCGGCCGTTCGACGTAGGACCGTCGAGACGAGGGCGGCCTTGGATCGGAACCACCAGTGGTCCCGATCGGCCGTCATGAGCTTCTGTGCGTTGTCGTCGTCGAAGACCTCGCTGGTCCCGTCGCCGGACCCACTGCTCCGGCGCAAAGCGGCGGCCTGCTCGGTGACGGCGGTGCTCCGGACGTTGTGCCAGATGCGCGGCACGGCCCAGACCATCGCCGTTCCGTCACGAAGGACGCGGACCTTGGACCGATCATCGTGACGCCAGTCGATTGGCACCTCCTGTATCGCCACATCGAGGGCAGTGGCGACGGCGATCACCTCGGTGTCCCAAGCGAAGCCCTTCTCCCTGCACAGTGGCAGCACGGTCTCCCAGATGACGCCCGATGCGACCTTGGCCCCGCACTGGGTGTCGACCACGCCGGGAGCCAGGGTGGCCTGGATGAGGCGGTTGAAGGCACGACCGAGCGCCGTGCGCACCGCGCTCTCGGCTTCGAGGACCTGCGAGGTGGCCATGTCTCGCGAACCGATGGCCAGCGCCGGCACCTCCGCAGCGGCCCGACGGACCTGCTGGAAGTGGTCGAGCGGCGTAGAGAGGTCGAGGTCGCAGAAGCCGCGGTCGTCGGCCGTGGAGGCCAACAAGCCAGCAGCGACGGCGGCACCCTTGCCCTCATGGGCACGCCTCAGCAGCCGCACAGGTCGGTCGGGGTGAGTGCGCACCAGATCCTCGACCAAGGCAGCGGTGCCGTCCGTGCTCCCGTCGTCGACGAAGATCAGCTCGCTACCAGGAGGCAGGTCGGAGACGAAGTCGACGAGGCGGGGGGCGAACTCCGGGAACCGTTCGACCTCGTCGAACAGCGGTACGACCAGGCCGAGGGACCTCAAGAGTCGCCCCCCTCGAGCGGGGCCAGGAAGAGCCCAAGCGTGCGGAACGCCCACTGGACCTCCAGGGACCTCCAACGCTCGGCTTGGTCGCGCCACTCGTCGTCGACGACCACGAGGTCCCGGTCGAGGAGGGCCCGGAACAGGCCCGACGCCACGACGCTCTGGGCGCCGCGGCGGTCACCTGGCTGCGGGAGCAGGGCCAGTTCGCCCGGGGTCATCGACGCGTCGTGTCCGTCCTTCAGGCGCACCCCCTCGGCGGTCAGGTACCCGACGATCTGGTCACGGAGGTCGTCGCGCTCGCGCTGCTCGGCGGCGGTCAGGCCCTCCACGTAGACCACCCGGCGGGCGCCGGGTGGCGTCACCGACGCCGCGTCACCCTCGCGGAACAAGAGGCGCTGCGCGTTGCCGTCCAGGCGTCGGCTCTCGCCGAGCTGGCGGACCATCCCCTCCTCGTCGGCCACGAAAGGGATGTTCCGCCGTTGCAACTCAGCCATCACCGGCCCCGTGTAGGGCTCGGCGAAGCGGATCCCGGCGACGTCGACCAGGAGTGTTCCTTCACCTTCGAGTGCCACCATCTGGCGACCGACCTCCTCGATCGTGTCGCCTGCGGTGCGGTCGGCCAGCGGACCGGCCCTCACGGTGTAGGTGGGCAACGTGACCACGGCCACCACGATCGTCGCTGCGGCGAGGCCCCAGCCGGCGGTGCGGACCGCCCGCTCATCTCGGGTGACGCGCTGGAGGCCGTAGGCCAGCGCAGCCAGGCCGGTGAACGTGGCCACCGGCCACATCCAGCGGAACTGGTGGGCGGCGATGCCGAAGACGCCGAAGGGGAGTTGCCACGACGTGACCAGCCCGGAACCCAGGGCGACGGCACTGACGGACAGCCCGGCCGAGGCCTGGCGGTCGCCTCGGCGCCGAGCGTCCCAGGCCGCCGCGACCAGGCCCACACCGAGCGCGCCGAGCAGCGCAGCAGCGACGGGGAACGACGGGTCGACCGACCGAGGCAGCAGGGTCACGTCGGGGCGGGCAGGGTCCGAGGCAAGGGCCTGTTCGAACGAGGGACGGAACCAGAACGGTGGGACCACCATGGTGTCGGCCACGACCGCCGTCCCCCGGCGCACACCGACGGTCTCCCCCGAACCGGCCATGTTGCCGGCCAACCTGGTGAGGTTACCCTGGTCGTCGGCGGTGAAGTTCTCGATCGCCGGTTGCACCCAGCACAGGGCGACGACGAGCACGCTCCAAACCAGCGCCTTGACGATCGAACCTCGCCTGCGGTCCCAGGCCTCCGGCTGGCCGGTTCGCTCGCGTCGCAGCGACGCCACCAGAGCGAAGGCGGCCCAACCCCCGACGGCCACGACCAGCACCGCATAGCTGAGGTGGGTCTGCACGACCAGGCTGCCGACGGCCAGGGCCCACGGCAACGCAACCAGGTCGCCGGCGGCGACCGACCAGGCGCAGGTCAGGCCGAACAGGAACGGGAGCAGGAGGCTGTGGGGCTGCCACGGGTCGTAGAGGATCTCGCTCCCGAGGCTCGAGCACAACAGCGCAACCACGAACATGGCGGCCACGCCGACCACCGGGCCTCCGCGCCGGCGGGCCATCACGGCCACACCGAGGACCGAACCCACGTTGAGGAGCGCCACCCCGACCGCCAGACCGACCCCGCCTCCCAGCCTGGACGGCAGCGCCAGCAGGTCGAACATCAACGGCCCGGGGTTGTTGAAGTTCGAGTCGGTGTTCAGCGAGGCCGAGGTCCACGTGCCCAGCAGCGGGTGGTGGCGGGTGAACACGTCTCGCGACCGGATCAGGAAGTAGGCGTTGTCGCCCACCGGGACGTAGCCGCGCCCGATCCCTCGGACCACGGCGACGACGATGGGTACCAGCGCGGCCGCCACCGACACCCAGAACACCCGTTCCGCACTCGCCGGCGGGGGCGCCGCAGGATCACCCGCGACCTCGTCGGTGCGACGGCGCACCCCGAGGGCGCTCAATGCGGCCAGGTGGCGGGGTCGTGACCGAAGAGGCGGGTGACCCTCCCGGCCTTGGCCAGGATCAGCGCCTTTATGACCACGTTGCGGGCGAACCAAGGGAGCTGCGCGGCCTGGCGCGCCGCGTTGCGCACCCGCTCACCGGGGCCGAGCGGCTCTCGCCGGTAGTGAGTCATGGACTCCGAGCGGCCCAGGTAGCGCAACTCCGACCCGAAGAACAACGTCGCCACCAGGGCTCCGGTGACACCGATCGACGAGAAGCAGTCGTGGATGAGGAGATCGCCTCCAGGCTTCACCTTGGCGCTCCAGCGTCGGATGTCGTCGAGGGCGGGCCGGAACCGGTGGGCCCCGTCGATGTAGAGCAGGTCGACGGGCTCGGTCACGTCGCCCAACGCCTCCCCGGAGAACTTGGCGATGTGGCGGACACGGTCGGCCACCCCAGCGGCGGCCAGGTTGGCGGCGAACACCTCGGCGTCGGTTGCGGCCTCGGAGGCGAAGCCCTCGAACTCCTGGGGGCCACGGTCGTTGCCGGCGTGCGGGTCGATGGCCACCAACTCGACACCCGCCTCGGCGGCCGACGCCAGCACGATCATCGACCGGCCGCGGAACGAGCCGATCTCCACGATCAGCCCTCCCGACCGGACGGTACGGGCGCAAGACCACAGCCGGCGGGCCTGGGCGGGGGTCATCCACCCCTCGACGTCGACCACAGCCACGCGGACCTGGTCGAACGTGGTGGCCGCAGTCCCGGTCCGGGGCGTGGAAGTGGTAGTGGCCGGGGTGGTGGTCATGGGCTGGGCTCCGGGAGCGGTCGGGGGCCATGTCGCGGGCGCAAGGGGCCCGGCACTAGGGTGCTCCGGGGCCTGCGGACGGACATCGACCGGTCCGGGAGCATACTGCACCGGCCCTCGGACCTCGACGATCCACCCCCTGCGCGAACGCACCGTGACCCCTCCTGACGATCGCCTCGACGACCACATCCACAAGCTCGGCGACATCGCCGCCCGGGCCGGGCTGCGCCGGATCCACATGCTGGCGTGGCGCGACCTCGACGACGTCGAGGCGGGGGGCTCGGAGGTCCACGCATCGGAGGTCGCCCGGTTGTGGGCCGAGGCCGGGATTGAGGTCGTCATCCGCACCTCGTTCGCCCAGGGCCATCCCAGCCACGCCCACCGCGACGGCTACCAGGTGGTCCGCAAGGCGGGCCGCTACCTGGTCTTCCCCCGCGCTGCGGCCAGCGAGGCCGCCCACCGCTACGGCGACCGCGACGCCCTGGTCGAGATCTGGAACGGCATGCCGTTCTTCTCGCCGCTCTGGGCGCGGGGGCCCCGGGTCGTGTTCCTGCACCACGTCCACGCCGACATGTGGCGGATGGTCCTGCCGCCCAACCTGGCCCGCATGGGCGACACCCTCGAGCGCAAGGTGGCGCCACGGCTCTACCGGCGGTCGCGCATGATCACCCTCTCACCGTCGTCCAAAGAGGAGATGGTCGAGTTGGGTTTCTCGGACCGTCGCATCGAGGTGGTGCCCCCCGGCATCGACGCCCGATTCTCGCCCGGCGGCGAGCTCTCTCCCACCCCGTTGGTGGTCGGCGTGGGTCGCCTGGTACCGGTGAAGCGCTTCGACCGGCTGATCCGAGCCGTGGTCGCGGCCCGTGAGTCGGCTCCGGGCCTGGAACTGCTGCTGGTCGGCACCGGACCCGAGCGCACTGCGCTGGAAGCGCTGGTGGCCGAACTCGACGCCACGGACCACGTCCGCTTCGCCGGTCGCGTGTCCGACGACCACCTGGTCGACATCTATCGGTCGGCCTGGGCGGTGGCCTCGTCGTCGGTGCGCGAGGGGTGGGGCATGACCCTCACCGAAGCGGCGGCGTGTGCCACCCCGGCGGTGGCCACGCGCATCGCCGGCCACGTCGACGCCATCGCCGAGGGCCACAGCGGCCTCTTGGCCGACGACGACCGCGAGTTGGCCCGGCACCTGGTCTCCATCGCCAACGACACCGCCCTACGTGACCGGCTGCGGGTCGGCGCCCTGGCCCACGCCGCCCGGTTCACCTGGGTGAACACCGCCACGCGCATCCTGGAGACCCTGGCCCAGGAGGCGGGAACGGGGACCGGGCTGCGCCGGGCCCGACGGGTTTGAGCACCCCGCTGCTGCGGCGGCTCCGCACGGCCGTTCCCTCTGCGGTCCTGGCCGCAACCATCTTCGTCCCGCTCCTGGCCACCAAGCCGGGCCGGGTCGGCGCCGACACCAAGAGCTACCTGTACCTCGATCCCGGACGGATGCTGGGGCGGGCGACGTCGATGTGGGACCCCGACATCGGCATGGGCACCGTCACCCACCAGAACGTCGGGTTCCTCTGGCCGATCGGTCCCTACTACTGGTTGGCCGACGCCATCGGCCTCCCCGACTGGCTCGCCCAGCGCATCTGGCTCGGGTCGATCCTGTTGGCGGCCGGACTCGGCGTGCGGTTCATGCTCAAGGCGATGGGCCAGGTTGGCCCTCACGTCACCGCAGCCACCTTCTGCTATGCGCTCTCCCCTTACGTCCTCACCCTCGGCGCTCGCCTCTCGGTGATCCTGTTGCCCTTCGCCGGGCTGCCGTGGCTCATCGGCCTCACGGTGGGAGCACTGCGCCACAAGCGGTGGCGTGAACCGGCGTGGTTCGCGCTCGTGGTGGCCACAATCGGCAGCGTCAACGCCACCTCGCTCATCTTGTGCGGCGTCGGTCCACTCCTGTGGGTCGCCCACGAGGTCCTGGTGACGCGCGACGTGCGACCTCGCGATGCCCTGGCCACCATCGGCCGGATCGGGACGCTGACGGTGGCGTGCTCGCTGTGGTGGCTGGCCGGGCTGTGGGCCCAGGGCAGCTACGGCATCGAGATCCTGCGCTACACCGAGACGGCCGAGACGGTGGCCACCGCCTCGCTCTCGCTGGAGGTGCTCCGGGGCCTGGGGTACTGGTTCTTCTACGGCGACGACCGCTACGGGCCCTGGATCGCGCCGTCGCGGACCTACATGGACAACGGGGCGGTGCTGGCGATCAGCTACCTCCTGCCGGCCCTCGGCCTGGTCGGCGCCGCGCTCAGCCGCTTCCGGGAGCGGGCCTTCTTCGCCGTGTTGTTGGTGATCGGCCTGTTCCTCGCCGTGGGCGCCCACCCGTGGGACGGAGCGCCGCCCGCCGGTGCTGCGGTGCGGTCGTTCCTGGAGTCCGACATCGGGCTCTCCATGCGGAGCCTGCCCCGAGCGGCGCCGCTGGTGGTGCTGGCCCTGTCAGTGTTCGTGGGTGCCTTGATCGCGTCGGTCACCGCCGAGCGGACCCGTCTGGCCCGCCCGTTGACCGCCGGGGTCGTGGCCCTCGCCGTTCTGGCCCTTCCGCCGCTGTGGCTGGGCCAGATGGTCGACCGCAACCTCGACCGGGCCGAGGACATCCCCGCCTATTGGAACGAGGCTGCCGCGGCCCTGGACCGCGGCGACGACGGGACGCGCGTGCTCGAAGTGCCGGGATCCGACTTCGCCTCGTACCGCTGGGGCAACACCGTCGACCCGGTGCTGCCGGGCCTGATGGACCGCCCGTACGTGGCTCGCGAGCTGATCCCCTACGGCTCGCCACCTTCGGCCGATCTCCTCAACGCCCTCGACCACCGGCTCCAGGAGCAGACCTTCGACCCCGAGGCGCTGGCCCCGATGGCCCGGTTCATGGGGGTCGGCGACGTGTCGGTCCGCTCCGACCTGAGCTACGAGCGCTACAACACTCCCCGGCCACGCGCCCTCTGGGACCTGCTGAGCAACGCGCCCGGCGTCGCCGAGGTGTCCGGCTTCGGGCCCGGCCGGCCCAACGAGCCTCGGCCCGAGCTCCCGCTGCTCGACGAGACCGAGTTGGCCATCCCGTCGTCGCTGCCCGACGCACCCGAGGTCGGGGTGTTGGGCATCGACGACGCCGAGACGATCATCCGGACCGCGCCGGCCGACCACCCGGTGATCCTCGCCGGCTCCGGCGACGGGTTGGTCGACGCGGCCTCGGCCGGCCTGCTGAGCGGTCACGAACTGGTGCTCTATTCGGGCTCCTACGCGGAGGACCCCGAAGCCCTCCGCGACCAGATCGACCGTGAGGCCGTGCTGGTGCTGACCGACACCAACCGCCGGGAGGCCCGCCGGTGGAGCACGGTGCGCGACGTCACCGGGATCACCGAACGCAGCGACCAGGAAGCACTGGAGAGCGACCCCACCGATCAGCGCCTCGACGTCTTCGGCGACGACGGTGACGACGACGATCGTGACAACGGCGGCGTCGAGGCGTCGCAGACGGTGCGGTTGTCGCAGGGAGGCGTCTGGGCCCGGGCCACCTCCTACGGCAACGCAGTGTCGCTGACCCCCGAGGACGACCCGGCCAACGCCGTCGACGGAAACCTCACCACCGCGTGGCGCACCGGCGGTTTCTCGGCGGTCGACGGCGAGGCCCTCGAGATCACCTACCGCGACCCCGTGACTACCGACCACCTCCGGGTGCTCCAAGCCTTCGGCGGGGTGCGCACCCGCACCCTCACCGAGGTCGACGTGCGCTTCGACGGCGGTCCGGCGACCCGGTACACCCTCGACGACGCCTCGAGGGTCGACAACCCGGACCCGGGGTCCTTGCCGGGCCAGCTCCTCCGCTTCGACGAGCGGACCTTCTCCGAGGTCACCATCACCATCGCCGGGGCCGAGCCCGAGAACATCCGGCGCTACGACGGCATCAGCGCGGTGGGGTTCGCCGAGGTCGTAGCGACCGACCGAGACGGCACCACCCCGGTGGCCGACGAGGTCGTCAGGCTCCCCACCGACCTCCTCGACACCGCCGGCGCCGATGCCATCGACAACCCGCTCGCCGTGGTCCTGACCCGCCAACGGGTGGCCGGCACCGTCGCGGTCCGCACCGATCCCGAGCGCTCCATGGTGCGGGCCGTCGAGCTCCCGTCGGCGCGGTCCTTCGCCCTGTCCGGCCAGGTCCGGTTGTCCAACGGCGCCATCGCCGACAACGTGATCGACCAGGCGCTGGGATTGGCCGACGCCACCGAGGGCGGGGTGACCGCCACCTCCAGCCGCCGCATCCCCGGCAGCCTGGCCAGCCGAGCCTCCGCAGCGATCGACGGCGACCCGACCACCTGGTGGAGCCCCGGATTCCTCGGCCAGCAGCGCGAGTACGTCGACTACGTCACCGACCGCCCCGTGACCGTCGACGAACTGGAGATCAGCGTGCTCAACGACGGGCGTCACTCCGTCCCGCAGGTCCTGGAGGTGGCGGTGGGCGACGGGACCGGTGACGACGTGGTGCAGGAGGTCGTGCTCCCGCCCGTGGGCGACCAGGCGGCGCAGAACGCAGCCCACACCTTTCCGGTCCGCCTGCCCGAGGCGATTGCCGGCACCCACGTCCGGGTCACCATCGCCGACCGACCCGACGCGGTGCGCAACGTGGAGACCATCGACTGGTTCACCGGTCGCAACATCGTGATGCCGGTGGGCCTGGTCGACCTCGGCATCGACGGCCTTGGTGTTCAGGCCGCCGGGACACGGGTCGACGCCACCTGCCGGACCGATCTGGTGGAGGTCGACGGCGAGGCGGTCCCGGTCTCGGTGCGCGGCACCGCCGCCGACCTGCTGGCCGCGAAGGCGGTCGAGGTCGTGTCCTGCGAGGACATCGACCTCCCCGCAGGCACCAACACCGTCCGTACCGCAGCCGGTGCCTTCACCGGCCTTGATCTCGATCGGCTGGTGCTGCGGTCCGCCGCCGGAGGCGAGGGCGACAGCGGCACCGGCACCCTCCTGCCTGCGGCGGCGAGCGGACCCGAGCGTCCGGCGGTGCGGGTCGACCATCAGGACCGGACCAAGATCGACCTGACGGTCGCCCAGGCCGACGACGCCTTCTGGCTGGTCCTGGGCCAGAGCCACAACGACGGGTGGACGGCTTCGGCCGACGGCCGCGACCTCGGTTCCCCGACCCTGGTGGACGGCTACGCCAACGGCTGGCTCGTCCCCGCTGGGCAGGACATCTCGGTAGAGCTGCAGTGGGAGCCCCAGCGGGTGCTGACCGCGGCGTTCGTGGCATCGATCCTGTCGGTGCTGGTGGCGTTGGCCCTGATCGCCTGGTCCCGGCGGACGCCGGCCGGGTCGGTTGGCGTCACCGCTGGCCCGGACGGCACGGTCGGCGACGCCACGGCCTGGGTCCCGCTCGATGTCCGTCCCTCCATGCCGCGCCCGCTCCGGCTGAACCGCCTGCTGCGCTACGCCGGTCCCGTCCCGTCACGTCAGGCACTGCTGGTGGTCAGCGTGGCGGCGTTGGTCCTGGGCGCCGCGGTGATCGGTCCGGTGCCGGGCCTGGTCCTCGGGCTGGCCGCCGTCCTGGCCCTGAGGGTGCCCCGGTCCCGACCCCTGCTCGTGGCCGGCGGGCCGCTGGTCTTCGCCGGGACCGCCGCCTTCGTGGTCCTGCGCCAGACCATCTCCCGCTACCCCATCGGATTCGACTGGCCGACCTACTTCGAGGTGGTCCAACAACCGGCGTGGATCGCAGTGGCACTCATCCTGCTCGACGTGGTGGTCGATCGCTGCTGGCTACGCCGCTGGTGGCCCACCGACGATTCGCCCGCGTAGGACAGATCCGACCCGGCGCCCGCTCAAAGGGAAGGACCCTTCGGCCGATAGGGAGTTCCACAGGAGCGGCCACCCGGCGGCTCGACCGGGGGCAGACGACATCGTGGGTCGTAGACGGGTGCCGGCGAGGGTGGACAGCCCAGTGGACCGGCGCGCCATCATCGACCTCGTCGTCTTGGTCCTGGCCTGCCTGGCTCTGGTGGTGCTTTCAACGGGGACTGGAGGAGCGACCAGTGCGCTCCATTCGACGTCCGAGGACGAAGAGCTCCCTGACTCCGCTTGCCAGCGCTCTTGATGTTGTCCGTCTCGCGGGAAGGTCATCTGACAGCACAGGTCCGTGACGGTGGCTGGACCGCCCCGACTGGACCACCCGCAACCGCGCGCGCTCAGGCGGTGGCGCGGAGCAGGGCGTGTTGCACGAGCTCCAGGAGGGTCGACTTGGTCGACTCCCGGTCGCGAGCGTCGAGGGTGACCACCGGGGTGTCCGGCGACACCGCGAGGGCCTCGCGCACGTCGTCGGGTGAGTGGCTACTGGTGCCGTCGAAGCAGTTCATGCCGACGACGAACGGGATCTGGTGCTCTTCGAAGTAGTCGACGGCCGGGAAGCACTCGTCGAGTCGCCTGGTGTCGATGAGAACCACCGCACCGATGGCGCCACGCACCAGGTCGTCCCACATGAACCAGAAGCGGTCCTGGCCCGGGGTACCGAACAGGTAGAGGATGAGGTCGGTCCCGAGGGTGATGCGACCGAAGTCCATGGCCACCGTGGTGGTGGTCTTGGTGGAGACCTTGGAGGCATCGTCGATGCCCTCGCTGACGCGGGTCATCGCCGCTTCGGTGGTGAGTGGCTCGATCTCGGAGATCGAGCCGACGAACGTGGTCTTGCCGACGGCGAAGCCGCCGGCCACCACGATCTTCACCGGCATCGGCGCCGGTCCGGTCGGTGCCTCACCGGCGTCGGCCGTCACCATGTCAGAGGGCTTGGAGGCCATCGAGGACCCTTTCGAGGAGTCGGAGGTCTGGTCGGCCGTTGGCTGACCGGGAGTTCACGGCCACGTAGCCCTCGTCGATCAGGTCGCCGAGGACGACCCTGGCGACCCCGAGGGGAAGGCGGAGCCGGGCCGAGATCTCGGCCGTGGACAATGTAGAAGCGAGCAGGGCCAGGATCTGACCCCGCTCCAACGGCAGGGTGGCGGTCTGCTCGCCCTGAGGCGTGCAGTAGACGATGGCCTCGACGGCCAAGTCGGTGCGGGCGCGCGTGCGCCCACAGCCCCGAGGCCACCGCGGCGAAGCGGTCGGCGGCATCGGGCTCGAGGCCGCGAGAGACGGCCATGGGCAGGCCGTCGGCGGAGACCACGACCGACTCGCTGACCCCCGGGACGCGGTCGACGAAGTTCTCGACCAGCCAGTTGACGTTGCGGGCGGCGGCGCTGAGGTCACTCATGGTCTTCCATCTCCTCGGTGGAGCCGGCGGTGGCCGGTACCTCGACTCGGGCCCGTTGCTGTCCGGCGCGGTAGCTCGACAGGAGGCTTCGCACCTCGTCGGGCGAACGGCGGGTCGCACCGACTCCCCGCTCGGCATCGGCGCCGGGGATGGCACGTGTGGCGCCAGCCTGGCGGGGCACGCGCTTGGTGAGCCCTGCGGTGGTCTGCTGGCCAGCGTCCTTGCCAGAGCCGTTCGTGCCCGAGCCGTTCGTGCCCGAGCCGTTCGTGCCAGGGCCCTCGGCGCTGGAGCCATTGGTGGTGGACCCGTCGGCCGCGGCTTCGGGTGGGGGCGATTCGGCCGGCGCGGCAGGCGCCGCTCCCGGCCGGCTGCGTCGGGCCAGGGGTGGCGTAGCCGCCGAAGCCGATGCCGCACCGAAGAGGCGGGTGGGCTCGGCCGTAGGAGCGTCCTGGTCCGGTGGTGGTGTGGAGTCGTCGACCCCGCCGACCGGGCGAGGTGGCTCGGTCTCTTCCAGGAAGAACGGGCGGGACGAGACGTCGTGGACCGGCGCTTCAGGCAGTGGCGCTGGTGGAGGTGGAGCCGCCACGAGGGCGTCGAGGCCGAGCTCGAAGGCCTGCCCGGTGGGCACCGCTTCGGCCAGGCTGGCCGGCGCCGGCCGGGCCGCTTCGTAGGGCGTGAACTCGAGCGGTGGCAACGACGAGGACGATGACGGCGCCGAGGCCGTGGGCGTCGGGGTGTCCATGACCGGCTCCAGGTGCCTCGGCACCTCTACCTCCGGGGTCGGGGCGGGGCCGCCACCGAGCGACGGGGCGTCGGTCACCAGAGTCGACGGGAGCGAGACCACGGCCGTCAGGCCACCGGCCGGCGAGGGCATGGTCCGCACGGTGATGCCGTGGCGCCCGGCCAGGCGCCCGACCACGATGAACCCAAGCGATCGGGACAGAGCCAGGCCCACCAGCGGCGGCTTGGCCAGCGAGTCGTTGGCTTCGGCGATCTGGTCGCCCGACATGCCGATGCCGTGGTCCGAGACCGAGATGACGTAGCCGTCGGCCTTGGTGCGGTGCCCGACGACGTCCACCTTGGTCTCCGGCGGCGAGAAGTTGGTCGCGTTCTCCATCAGCTCCGACAGCAGGTGGGCCAGGTCGGCGGCGGCGTTCGACGCCACCAGGACCTCGTCGAAGCTGAGGAGCTCGATGCGACCGAAGTCCTCGACCTCGGCCAGGGCGGCCCTGACCACGTTGGCCAGTGGTGCCGGTCGGCCCCGGCGACGGGCAGGCTCGGCCCCCGCCAGCACGAGGAGCGACTCGGCGTTGCGGCGCATCCGGGTGGCCAAGTGGTCCAGTCGGTACAGGTTCTCGAGCTGATCGGGATCCTCCTCGCCTCGCTCGAGCTCGTCGATGAACTCGATCTGGCGGTCCAGCAGGGCCTGGTTGCGGCGGGCGAGGTTGACGAACATCTCGCCGATGCCCTTGCGGAGCAGGGCGGCCTGTTCCGTGGCCACCTCGCCGGCCACCCGCTGCACGTCGTTGAACGAGCTGGCCAACTGGCCGATCTCGTCGTTGGACGAGACTTTGATGGCCTCCATGTTGCCGAGCTGGAAGTCGAGCTCGTCCTCAGACGGGTTCCGCAACGACTCGACGAGACGAGGCATCTGCTTGGTGGCCAGGTGGTTCGCGGCCACGGTCAACTTGTCGAGCGGCCGGGTGATGCGCCGGCCGACGAGCACGGCGCCAATCGCTGCGGCGAGGATCGCCACCACTGCTGCGATGACGAACGCGTTGGCCGCTCGGGCGGCATCGCTGCTGGCGGCCCGGCTCTGGGCGATCACCGCGCCGAACAGATCCGTCTCCACCCCGTGCAGGTCGCCCAAGACCTCGGCCGTGGACTTGGTCATGGTGCCGGCATCGGCCGGACCGGGCCCGTCGGCACCGGCGGCCAGGGCTTGGTCCCGGGCTCCCTCGAGGTCGATGTGGGCCTCGCTGGCCAGGGCGTTGCGCACGTCGCCCTTCCGGCTGACCTCGGCGATCGAGTCGAAGATGGCCCGCTCGCTCTCCTCGTCGGTTACCGCAGTCCGGAACAGGTCGTAGGTCCCGTCGGCGTCGAACCCACCCTGCTCGCCGGCCCCGACCAGCATCGACCCCTGGCGGGCGATCGCCGTCTTGTAGGTGGCGAGCGCTCCGGCGGTCCGGAGCTGGCCGGCGACCTGGGGATCGGTGATGGCGGCGGACACGGTCTCGTTGACGGCCAGGAACGACTGCTCCAGCGCCGAGAAGGTGGTGGCCACCTGGTCCCACCGGTAGCCCTGGTCGACGGCTTCGCGGATGTACTGGAGCTTGTCGGCGGCGTCGACGGCCAGGCGCGACGCCGAGCGGAAGCCTGACGAGGTTCCCTGGCTGCTCCCGGACAGGAGCCGCAGCGATTCCTCGAGAACCTGGTCGGTCCGTTTGCGAGCCCTGGCCAACGCCTTGGTGTCGCCACCGCGACCGGCCGCCACGAAGGCCGTGCCCGCCAGGGCCTCCTGCTGCATGGCGTCGACCACGTCGCTGTTGGCACGAGCCACGGCCACCAGGGTCTCCACCTGACGGCTGTCAGCGGCCGTGTCCTGGCGGGCTCGGGCGCCGATGGCGGCGAGGGCAACGATGATCACGATCGGCCCCGCCACCAGGCAGACGAGCTTGTTGCGGATCTTCAGGTCGTCGAACACGGCCGTCCTCGAACGTGGAACTGGGCAGACGGGGTGGGCCCCCAGGTACCCGGTCAGATCGGCCGTTCGCGGTCCACCTTGAGGATCGCTCCTTGCCTGGCAGCAGTTGGGGCCGTTCGGCCCAGACGCTGCGAGTACGCTCCCGCCGGTAGCAACCGACTCATCACCTCGACCACCGCCGAGCGCAGGAGACAAGGACGATCATGAGTGACACGTCGCAAGGTCCGGGCTGGTGGCAGGCCTCCGACAGCAAGTGGTACCCGCCCGAGCAGGCGACCCAGGCGCCACCCGGTCCTCCGCCGTCGCCCGAGTTCGCCGCTCCGACCAGCCCGCCCCCGGGCTACGGCCCGCCGCCCGGCGACGGGTCCCTAGCCGGGGCGGACCCCGCCTACGGAGGCCAGTCGTACGGTGGACCCGGCAGCGCGCCTGCGTTCGGCGCACCCGGCGGCGGGGCTGGCCAGCTGGCCGAGTGGCCGGTGCGCGTCGCCTCATATGCGATCGACTTCATCGCCGTGGCGGTCGTCGCCAACCTCGTGAGCATCGTCATCAGCTCCGCTCTTGGAACGTTGTTGTCCCTCGTAGGACTGGCCTTCGGGCTCTACAACGCCTACCTGAACGGCAGCACCGGTCAAAGCGTGGGCAAGCGGATCATGGGAACCAAGGTCGTCGGCGAGGCCACCGGCCAACCGATCGGCGGCGGCTTGGGCATCGTCCGCTACCTCGCCCACTTCGTCGACGCCATCATCTGCTTCATCGGGTTCCTGTTCCCGCTCTGGGACCCCAAGAAGCAAACCATCGCCGACAAGATCATGAAGACCGTGGTGATCACCGGGCAACCCAAGCAGTCCTTCGGCGACGCCATCAAGCCGTCCTGACCGGGCGGTCTTCGCCAGCCGAAGAACGCCGACCGGCGGCCGCTGAGGGGAGACGACAACCATGAGTGACTTCTCGCAAGGCCCCGGCTGGTGGCAGGCGTCAGATGACAAGTGGTACCCGCCCGACGACGTGCCGGGTCCCGATCCACTCACCGGCGACCCCTGGTCCCCGCCCGCCGAGACCAGCGGGTGGAGCGCGGCGCCACCCAGCCCGGCACCGGCCTACGGCCAACCGGCCTATGGCCAACCTGGCTATGGCCAACCCGGCTACGGCCAACCGGCCTATGGCCAACCTGGCTATGGAGCCTCCCCATACGGGTCACCGGGTTCCGGCATGGCCCCGGTGGGCGGGTTCGCGCCCTACAGCGGCGGCTACGCCGCCCAACCCTCGGCGCAGGGCCTGGCCACCGCCTCGATGATCCTCGGCATCACCTCGTTGTTCTTGTTCTGGTGCGTGTTCATCGCCTGGATCCCTGCGCTCATCGGCCTGCCGCTCGGCGCCGTGGCCCTGTCGAAGATCAACAAGGGCACGGTGGGCCCCCAGGGCAAGGGCATGGCCGTGGCCGGGGTCATCTGCTCGGGCTTGGCCCTCGCGCTCGGCATCGGGTTCATCGTCCTCGCCTCGGCCGGCGGTTGACCGTGACCGGGCCGGCGGCCTGTGCCACCAGCGCGCCGCCGGCACGCCACGTGTCACCGCTGCCGGGCTCGCCCACCGGGTGGCTAGCCGTGGCCTTCGGCGCGATCGGCGGGGTGGTCGCCGTCGGCCAGGCGATGTCGTACCACCTCCCGGCGTGCACCCTCCTCGAGCTCACCGGGGTGCCGTGCCCGGCGTGCGGTCTGACGCGCCTGGGCGTCCACCTGGCCCGCGGTGACGTTGCCGTCGCGGTTGCCGGCGACCTGCCGGGTGTGCTCCTCGTGGTGCTGGTGGCGTTGACGGCGGCCGCACAACTGCGCGCCGTCGCCGGCCGGCCGGTGCCGTGGCTGCGCTCGGCCGCGCTCCCCCTCATCCTCGGTGGCCTGGTCCTCGCCCACTGGGTCGTGACCCTGACCACCGGTGGCCTGCTGGACTGAGCAGCCAGTTGGGCGGGCGGGACCGCTCAGCGCATCGGCACGGCGGTGGGCTCGAGAGGACTGGGGAGCAGGGTGTGGCCCATGAGGTCGCGGTCCACCGCCGCCGCGCACGACCGGCCCTCGGCGATGGCCCACACGATGAGGCTCTGGCCCCGTCCCATGTCGCCGGCCACGTAGACGCCGGGCGCGTTGGTGGCCCAGTTCCGGTCCCGGGCCACGTTGGATCGCCCGTCGAGCTCCACGCCGAGCTGTTCGGTGATCCAGGCCGACTCGGGCCCGGTGAAGCCCATGGACAAGAACACGAAGTCGGCCGCCAGCTCGGACTCCGATCCGTCGACCTTCTCGAAGCGACCGTCGACCATCTCCACCTCGTGGACCTCCAGGGCCCGCACGCGGCCGTGGCCGTCATCGACGAAGCGCTCGGTGTTGACCGAGAACACCCGCTCGCCGCCCTCCTCGTGGGCCGAGGCGGTGCGGTAGATGAGCGGCCAGGTAGGCCACGGGGTGGCGTCGGGCCGCAGCTCGGGCGGCTTGGGCATGATCTCGAACTGGTGGATCTCCGACGCGCCCTGGCGGTGGGCGGTGCCGAGGCAGTCGGCGCCGGTGTCACCGCCACCGATGATCACCACCTTCTTGCCACCGACGTCGATCGGCGAGCGGGCCAGGTCGCCCTGTTGCACCCGGTTGGCGAACGGCAGGTACTCCATGGCCTGGTGGATGCCGTCGAGCTCCCGCCCGGGGATGGGGAGGTCCCGGGCCGCGGTGGCCCCGCCGGCGAGGACCACGGCGTCGAAGGTGGCCTTGAGCTCGTCGCCAGTGATGTCGACACCTACGTCGACCCCGGTGCGGAACTCCGTGCCCTCGGCCCGCATCTGGCCGAGGCGCCGGTCCAGCTGGCGCTTCTCCATCTTGAACTCGGGGATGCCGTAGCGCAGCAGGCCACCGATGCGATCCGCTCGCTCGAAGACCACCACCTGGTGGCCCGCCCGGGTGAGCTGTTGGGCGGCAGCCAGACCGGCCGGACCGGAGCCCACCACCGCCACCCGCTTGCCGGTGGGCTCGTCGGCCTTCACCGGTTTGACCCAGCCCTCGGCCCAGGCCCGGTCGATGATCGACACCTCGACCTGCTTGATGGTCACCGGATCGGAGTTGATGCCCAAGACGCACGCCGACTCGCACGGCGCCGGGCACAGCCGACCGGTGAACTCGGGGAAGTTGTTGGTGGCGTGGAGGCTCTCGATGGCCTCCTTCCAGCGGTCCCGGTAGACGAGGTCGTTCCAATCAGGGATGAGGTTGCCGAGCGGGCAGCCCGAGTTGCAGAACGGGATGCCGCAGTCCATGCACCGGCTGGCCTGGGCCTCGAGGCGACCTTCGGCGAAGGGTTCGTAGACCTCCTTCCAGTCCTTGAGCCGCACCGGCACCGGGCGCCGCGCCGGCAGCTCGCGCCCATGCTTGAGGAACCCCTGGATGTCACCCATCGGGGTCAGCCCTTGGCTGCGGCCATGATGGCCTCGTTGATGTCGACACCGGTCTCCTCGGCGTCGCTGATGGCGCCCAGGACCCGCTTGTAGTCGCGGGGCATCACCTTGACGAACTGGTGCACCGAGTACTGCCAGTCCGACAAGATGCGCCCGGCCACGTCGGAGCCGGTCTCGTTCTGGTGGCGGAAGATGGCGGTGACCAGCCATGAGGTGTCGAGGTCGTCGAGCGGGTCGAGGTCCACCATCTCGGCGTTGACCAGGCCGCCGAAGGCGCCTTCGGGGTTCCACACGTAGGCGATGCCCCCGGACATGCCGGCGCCGAAGTTGCGCCCCGTCGGGCCCAGCACCACCGCCCGGCCGCCGGTCATGTACTCACACGCGTGGTCGCCCACGCCCTCCACCACGGCGGTTGCACCGGAGTTGCGGACGCAGAAGCGCTCCCCCACCTTGCCCCGGAAGAACGCCTCGCCGGCCGTAGCCCCGTAGAGCAGCACGTTGCCGGCGATGATGTTGTCCTCGGCGGCGAAGTCCGCATGCGGCGCCTCGGGCGGGCGCACCACGAGGCGACCACCAGAGAGGCCCTTGCCGGCGTAGTCGTTGGCTTCGCCGTAGAGGCGCAAGGTGACGCCCTTGGGTACGAAGGCACCGAAGCTCTGGCCGGCGGCGCCGCGGAACGTGACGTCGATGGTGTCGTCGGGCAGTCCGAGGCCCCCGTAGCGCTTGGTGACCTCGTGGCCCAACATGGTGCCGACGGTGCGGTTCACGTTCCGGACGGGGAACTCCAGCTGGACCCGGTCGCCGGTGTCGATGGCCTGGCGGGCCGCCGAGATGAGCTGCTGGTCCAACGCCCGGTCGAGCCCGTGGTCCTGGCCCCGGGTGTTGTGGAGCTCGCCGCCGAAGGGGCGCTCGGGTATGTGGAGGATCGGCGTGAGGTCGAGGCCGGCTGCCTTCCAGTGCTGCACCGCCTTGCGGGTGTCGATGGCCTCGGCGTGGCCGACGGCCTCCTGGAGCGACCGGAACCCCAGCTGGGCCAGGTACTCGCGCACCTCTTCGGCCACGAACTCGAAGAAGTGCTCGACGAACTCCGGCTTGCCGGCGAAGCGCTCGCGCAGCTCGGGGTTCTGGGTGGCGATGCCCACCGGGCACGTGTCGAGGTGGCAGACCCGCATCATGATGCAACCCGACACCACCAGCGGGGCGGTGGCGAAGCCGTACTCCTCCGCACCGAGCAGGGCGGCCACCACCACATCGCGACCGGTCTTGAGCTGGCCGTCGGCCTGGACCACGATGCGGTCGCGCAGACCGTTGAGCAGCAGCGTCTGCTGGGTCTCGGCCAGGCCCAGCTCCCACGGGCCGCCGGCGTGCTTGAGCGACGTGAGCGGGCTGGCTCCGGTGCCGCCGTCGTGGCCCGAGATCAGCACCACGTCGGCGTGGGCCTTGGACACACCGGCGGCCACCGTGCCCACGCCCACCTCGGCCACCAGCTTCACGTGGATGCGGGCGTCCGGGTTGGCGTTCTTGAGGTCGTGGATGAGCTGGGCCAGGTCCTCGATGGAGTAGATGTCGTGGTGTGGGGGTGGGCTGATCAGGCCCACGCCTGGCGTGGAGTACCGGGTCTTGGCCACCCACGGGTACACCTTGTGACCCGGCAGCTGGCCACCCTCGCCGGGCTTGGCCCCTTGGGCCATCTTGATCTGGATGTCATCGGCGTTGGTCAGGTACTCGCTGGTCACCCCGAAGCGGCCTGAGGCCACCTGCTTGATGGCGCTACGGCGCTCCGGGTCGTGGAGGCGATCGGCATCCTCGCCACCCTCGCCGGTGTTGCTCTTGGCGCCCAGGCGGTTCATGGCTATAGCCAGGTTGGTGTGGGCCTCAGCCGAGATGGAGCCGTAGCTCATGGCCCCGGTGGAGAACCGCTTCACGATCTCGGCGACCGGCTCGACCTCGTCGATCGGCACCGCCGGACGGTCGCCGGCGGAGAGGTCGAACAGGCCGCGCAGGGTGGCCAGGCGGGTGCTCTGCTCGTCGACCAGCGCGGTGTACTCCTTGAACACCTCGTAGCGGCCGGTGCGGGTGGCGTGTTGGAGCTTGAACACCGTCTCGGGGTTGAACAGGTGGTACTCGCCCTCGCGTCGCCACTGGTACTCGCCGCCCACCTCCAGCTCGCGGTGGGCCCGTTCGCTGGGCCGGTCGGGGTAGGCCTGGGCGTGACGGGCGGCCACCTCGGCGGCCAGTTCATCGAGCCCGATGCCGCCAAGCTTGGAGGTGGTGCCGGTGAAGTACTCGTCGACCAGGTCCTGGCCCAGCCCCACCGCCTCGAACACCTGGGCGCCGGTGTAGCTAGCCACCGTGGAGATGCCCATCTTCGACATCACCTTGAGCACGCCCTTGCCGGCGGCCTTGATGTACTTGCCAACGGCGGCATCGAGAGCCACGTCGGGCAGGGCTCCGCGAGCGGCCATGTCCTCGATGGTCTCAAAGGCCAGGTAGGGGTTGATGGCTGCGGCGCCGTAGCCCACGAGCAGCGCCATGTGGTGGACCTCTCGGGCGTCGCCGGCCTCCACCACCAGGCCCACGTTGGCCCGGGTCTTCTCCCGCACGAGGTGGTGGTGCACCGCCGACGTGAGCAGGAGCGACGGGATGGGGGCCAGGGTCCGGGTGGAGTCGCGGTCGCTCAGCACCACGATGTTGGCGCCGGCATCGATGGCCTTGCTGGTCCGGCGGCGAACGTCGGCCAGGGCCTTGCGCAGGCCCTCGCCACCTTCGGCCACCGGGTACAGGCCCTGGATCACCACTGCGCCGAAGTCGTCGAGGCCCTCGCCGATGTGGATCAGCTTGGCCAGCTGGTCGTTGTCGAGGATGGGGAACGGGAGCGACACCTGGCGACACGACTGCGCAGTGGGCGACAGCAGGTTCTGCTCGGGGCCGATCGTGCCACCCAAGCTGGTGACCAGCTCCTCGCGGATGGCGTCGAGCGGTGGGTTGGTGACCTGGGCGAAGAGCTGGGAGAAGTAGTCGAACAACAGTCGGGGCCGCTCCGAGAGCACGGCGATCGGCGTGTCGGTGCCCATCGATCCCAGGGCCTCGCCGCCGGTGTTGGCCATGGGGGCGATGAGGATCTTCTGGTCCTCGATGGTGTAGCCGAACGTGAGCTGGCGGCGGACCACGTCGCCGTGGGGGTAGCGCAGGTGGGGCCGGTCGGGCAGGTCGTCGAGAGCCACGATCCCGGCGTCGAGCCACTCCTGGTAGGGGTGCTCCGCGGCCAGGGCCCCCTTGACCTCGTCGTCGGTGACGATGCGCCCCTGCGCAGTGTCGACCAGGAACATCTTCCCCGGCTGTAGGCGGCCCTTGGCCACCACCTGGTCGGCGGCGATGTCGAGGATGCCGGCCTCCGATCCCAGGACCACCAGGCCGTCGGCGGTCACCCAGTAGCGCCCCGGCCGCAGGCCGTTGCGGTCCAACACCGCCCCCACCACGGTGCCGTCGGTGAAGCAGACGTTGGCCGGCCCGTCCCACGGCTCCATCAGCGACGAGTGGAACTGGTAGAAGGCCCGCCGGGCGGGGTCCATCAGGTCGTGGTTCTCCCACGCCTCGGGGATCATCATCAAGACCGCATGGTGGATGGGCCGGCCGCCCAGGTGGAGCAGCTCCAACACCTCGTCGAAGCTGGCGGTGTCACTGGCCTCGGGCGTGCAGATGGGGAACAGGCGGCTGATGTCGCCGGGGAACAGGTCGCTCTCCAGCAGGGCCTCGCGAGCCCGCATCCAGTTGCGGTTGCCGCGCACGGTGTTGATCTCGCCGTTGTGGGCCAGGTAGCGGTAGGGGTGGGCCAGCGGCCACGACGGGAACGTGTTGGTGGAGAAGCGCGAGTGCACCAGGGCGATGGCGCTCTCGAAGCGCTCGTCGGCCAGGTCGGGATAGAAGTCGCGCAGCTGCGGGGTGGTCAGCATCCCCTTGTAGACGATGGTGCGACACGAGAGGCTTGCGAAGTAGACGGTGTCGTCGCCGTCGGCGATCTCGTGCTCGATGCGCTTGCGGGCCATATAGGTCCGGCGCTCCAGGTCGAGCCCGTCGTAGCAGCCGCCGGGGCCGGCCAGGAACAACTGCTTGAAGGCGGGCATGGCGCCGAGGGCGCCGGAGCCGAGGGAGTCGGCGAGCACCGGCACGTCGCGCCACCCCAGCACCTCGAGGCCTTCGCTGGCCACGATCTTGTCGATGGCCTCGACGGTCCGGTCCACCTGGGCCTCGTCGCCTCGGATGAAGGCGATGCCGGTGGCGTAGCAGCCGGCTTCGGGCAGCTCGACGCCGGCGGTCGCCCGGCAGAACGCGTCGGGGACCTGGACGAGGATGCCGGCGCCGTCGCCGGTGTTGGTCTCGGCCCCGGAGGCGCCCCGGTGGTCGAGGTGGACCAGGGCGGTGATGGCTTGTTCGACCAGGGCGTGGCTGGCGTGGCCGTGCATGTCGACCACGAAGGCGACCCCGCAGGCATCGTGCTCGAACGCCGGGTCGTAGAGGCCCTGGGCGACCGGCGCTCCGCTCGGGGAGGAGACGGTCGATGGGCTGGCCTGCGGCGCGGCATTGGTCGGCGTCGTGGTCATCGGCGTCGGTTCCTTCAACGGGTGGGACAGGGGAACTGCTGCCCAGGGACGCCGTTGGCCCGATTCGCAGGTCTGGTGATGGTAGCCGAGGCTGCCGACACCCCCAACGTGCTTTCGGGCCACATCGCTCCTGGAACCGGGTCGGGATCTGGCGCCGGGACGGCCCGACGCCACCCAGTTCGAGCAGTGGGCGGGAGCCGTAGCCTCCCGGGGGTGTCCACCGTCGACGACCTGATGGCCTTCATCTCGGCTTCGCCCTCGCCGTACCACGCGGTGGCCGAGGCTTCCCGCCGCTTGATCGACGCCGGCTTCACATCGATGGACCTCACCGCACCGTGGCCCGAGGCGACAGGCCGGTCCTTCGTCGCACGGGGCGGTGCCCTGGTGGCGTGGACGGCGGTCGATTCCGACGACGTCGCTTCCGACGGTGGCCCGGCCACCCCTTTCCGCATCATCGGTGCCCACACCGACTCGCCCAACCTCCGACTTAAGCCCCACCCCGACGCCGGTGGGTTCGGCTGGAAGCAGCTCGCCGTCGAGGTCTACGGGGGCGCGCTGTGGAACTCGTGGCTCGATCGAGACCTCGGCCTCTCGGGGCGGGTGGCGGTCCGAGGGCGACCCGATCCGTTGCTGGTGAGGATCGACGAACCGCTGCTGCGCGTGCCGCAGCTCGCCATCCACCTCGACCGCGACGTCAACGGCCAGGGTCTCAAGCTCAACCCCCAACAGGACCTCACGCCGGTCTGGGGCACCGGTGCGGTTCGCGACGGCGACTTCGTGGAGTACCTGGTGGGGCACCTCACTGCCGCGCACGACCTGCGACTCGAACCGGCCGACGTGAGGAGCTGGGATCTCATGGTCCACGACCTCACGCCTCCCGCTCGCCTGGGCCGCCAACGGGAGCTGCTGGCCTCGGCCCGCCTCGACAACCTGGTCTCGTGCTGGGCGGCGATCGAGGCGCTCTGCGGCGCAGCGTCGGGCACAGGCGGTCCCGTCGGCCAAACCGTAGCGGTGGCCTGTCTCTACGACCACGAGGAGGTGGGCTCCACGTCGGCCACGGGTGCCGACGGCGACCTGTTGGGCCAGGTCCTGGAACGGATCGTGGTGGCCCAGGGCGGGGGTCGGGCGGAGTACCTGCGGGCGCTGGCCGCTTCGATGTGCGCCTCGGCCGACATGGGCCACGCCACCCACCCCAACCACCCCGAGCGCCACGAGCCCGGCCACCTCGTCGGGGTCAACGGCGGTCCGGTCATCAAGGTCAACGCCAACCAGCGCTACGCCACCGATGCCCCGTCAGCCGCCGCCATGGTCCTGGCGTGCGAGCAGGCGGGTGTCACCCACCAGTGGTTCGTGGGCCGCAACGACCAGCCGTGCGGCTCCACGATCGGCCCCACCACCGCGGCTCGCCTCGGGATCTCCACCGTCGACGTGGGCGTGGCCCAGCTCTCCATGCACTCGGCCCGCGAGCTGTGCGGTGCCGACGACCCGTCCCGCCTGGCCGACGCGCTCTCCGCGTTCCTGGCCCCGACCTCATGACCGGCCGGCCGGTGACCAGGCCGTGACCGGTCGGTCGCGTCGCATGTCGGCCGCCGAGGCAGCGCAGGTCCTCGAGGTGGCGCCCGGTGCAGACTGGCACGACGTGCGAACGGCCTTCCGCCGCCAGATCCGCTCCCACCACCCCGACCACGCCGGTGCCGCGTCGGCTACGCAGGCCGCGCAGATCATCGAGGCCTTCCACACCCTCGACCCTGGCCGCTCCCCTCGACCGACCGGTGCCGACCGTGCAGCCGATGACGTAGGGCCGGGGCGCTCCCGCACCGTCGAGCCACCTCCGCCCGGCGCCGCCCGGCCCAGATGGGCCTCTCCCGAACATGGCGCGCCGCCGGTGGCCAGGCTCGACGCCGACACCATCACGGTGGCGGCGCCGGCCGACGAGACGTTCCGCTGGCTGGTCGAGGCGGCCAACGACATCGGCGAGATCACCTACCTGGACCGCTCGGGCCCCATCCTCGAGGTGTTGTGCCGCTTCGAGGGCGAGCCGGCCACCTCGCTGATGATCACCCTCCAGGGCCGGTCCGACGGCACCGAGGCCTTCTGCACCGTTGACTCCATCGAGGCCCGCCCCGCCCCACCGGCCGAAGCCGTGGTCGACTTGCTCGAACTGGCCCTCCGCCGCCGCCAGGCCACCGGCGACTGAGTCGTCGTGCTGGCCGACGTGCTCGGCGCCACCGTGGTGCAGGACCACGGCGCCGGCTCGGCGAGGATGGCAGCGGCGAAGTCCTGACGGCGGCGGGTCCCCGACTCTGGTGGACTGGTCGCCATGAGCGTCGACCATCGGCACGATCCGGATCCGACGCCGGACGCCGCTGCGCTACACGAGCTCGTGGACGGCGTGTTCGCCTGGGTGCAGCCCGACGGGTCGTGGTGGATCAACAACGCCGGGGCCATCGCAGGGGCGGACGGTACCGTCATCATCGACACCTGCGCCACGGCCGAGCGGACGCAGCGGTTCCTGAGGGCAGTGCGGATAGCGACCGACCGGGCGCCGATCCGCGTCGCCGCGAACACACACGAGCACGGCGATCACACGTACGGGAACTGGCTTCTGCCGACGGAGACGGCGCTGATCGGCCATGAGCGGATGCGGGCGAACCTGCTCGTCGACCCGGTCATCGACGCCTGCCCCCCACTCTGGGAGCCGACGCCCGTGTGGGGGGCCGCCTCCCGCCGGGTGCCGAACATCGTCATCCGCTCCGACCTCACGGTCTTCACGGGCCCGCGCCGAATCGACGTCCTGCACCCCGGCCACGCCGCCCACACCACCGGCGACCTCATCGCCTGGCTGCCCGAGGAGCGGGTCTTGTTCAGCGGTGACCTCGTCTTCCACGGCCTCACCCCGTTGGTGATGGCCGGCTCGGTCGAGGGCGCCCTGCGCAGCCTCGACTGGCTCGCCGACTTCGAGCCCGACCACCTCGTCCCCGGACACGGCCCGCTGGTGACGGCCGCCGACCTGCCAGGGGTTCTGGCCGACCACGAGCGCTACTACAGGTTCGTGCTGGCGGTGGCCGCCGACGGCCGCCGGGACGGGCTCGCCGCCCTCCGGGCGGCCCAGCGGGCCGACCTCGGCAGCTTCGCGTCATGGGCTGACACCGAGCGGCTCGTCCTGAACCTTCACCGCGCCTACGCCGACGCCGGCGGGGAACCCTTCGACGTGGTCAGCGCCTTCATCGACGCCGTCACCTGGAACGGCGGTCCTCTCATCACCCACGTCTGCTGCACCGGAGGAGTCGGCGCCACCTCGCCGCCATGACGGCCGTCAACGTCACGACCGCCTGGTTGCGAGGAGGAGCTCTCCTTCATTGGTGCGCAGTGCGTGACAGCTGCATGGCGCCGAGGATGATGCGGTTGCCGTCGGTGTTGGATGACTCGTAGGTGAGATCCTCGGGTTCACCGACATGGTGGATGGTGCGAAGAGTTGTGGCCATCAGTTCGGCGAGCTGGCGAGCGGGAGTGTCATCCGGAAGGTCGAGCCAGTGGTTCGGAGATCCCTCGGAATGGTCCGCATCATCCTCGGCGAAGTGGGTCGGCGGAATCCATCCGAGCTCTGCCAGGACATCGAGGTCGTCGTAAGGAACGGCCACCTCCTCAGGGAGGTATTGGTTGCTGACTGTTTCCACCCGGATCTCGCCATCCTGGATGATCACTTGCACGAAGCGTCCAGTACGCCCTTGGAGGATGAGGTACTCGTCGAGGTCGAGGGCCCCAACGCAGACCTCAAGTCGGTCCACGAAGTCCGACCAGCGGCGGCCCTCGTTGTCGACGTTCTCGTCGAACAGCTCGTCATCGACGGCCAGCGCAGTGATCGCCTCGTCCGAGGCCCCATCTGTCTCGTGGGAGAGGATCGCCCGGACACCGCAGCTGTTGAGGTCATCCCAGGCCGGGAGCAGAAAGCGGTGATGCTGCTCCAGCACTCCGATACGACCCTGGCCGTTCGTCCTCACCAGCACCAGCGTCGGCCAAGAGGGCATCGACCTGCACTGGTGGTGTCATGCGATCGTTCACTGGAACACCCCGTCGAGCCCCGTGGATTTCGACCAGCGGGAGGGCAGGATCCATCGCTATGGCGGTCACGCCATCCGCAAGAACGTCGCTGAGCGGCATCGTGCCTCGATGCTTGCGGCCGAGGGTGATCCCTGGGCCAGCGGTTACCGATCCGGTCACGATCGTCGGGACGATTTCGGCGAGCTGGCGCCGCACTGGGTGTACCCGGGTTCAGCCAAGGTCCTCCGGATCACCGAGCCGTACCCTCTCTCGATCGACCAGGATCGCCTGCTGCGCCTGAAAGATGACCTGGCGTTGTATCGACTCACGCTCGGCCAACCCCGTCAAGAAGACCTGCTTGAGCTGCTCCGCCGCCAGGGCGTGGCCTCTGATCCTGCGCGGGTTGCAGAGCTTCGGCTCGATCTGAGCCCGCCCGGCGGATCCCCCAACCACACGTTGACCCCCGCTCTCAACGAAGGGCCCTCGTGACCAGCAAGTGATATGACCAGGTCTCGAGGGCAAGACCCGAGAGGTTCTCGAAGCGATCCCCAACTGGGACGGCCCCACCGCTCCGGGCGAGCGTTCATCGCCGCCGACCAGCTGCGATCGGTCGACTGCCGTAGCCCAAGCCCAGACCGACCCATGTCGAGAAGCTACCGGTGCTACTCAGTTGTCGGGGTTGTTGGCGGCGTCGACTGCTTCCATCAGGGCGACCGCGGCTTCTCGCTCTTCTTGGTAGCTGGTGGTGGGGAGGGTGAAGTTGACCACGGCCTCGGGGTCGATGGGCATGCCCTTGATGCGGGTCTCGAAGTGCAGGTGGGGGCCGGTGGAGAGGCCGGTGCTGCCGACCAGGCCGATGGGGTCGCCGCGCTTCACGGACTGGCCTGGTGCCACGTCGATGCGGCTCTGGTGGCCGTAGAGGGTGGTCAAGGAGAAACCGTGGTCGATCACGGTGGCGTTGCCGTAGCCGCCCCGAGCACCGGCACTGACCACGACGCCGTCGGCCGGGGCGTAGATGGGCGTTCCGCTCGGCGCGCCGAGGTCGCCGCCGGCGTGGAGGCGGGTGGTGCCCAGGATGGGGTGCCGACGCTGGCCGAACTTGGAGCCGATCGCATATCCAGGGATGGGATTGGTGATGACCAGGGCGCCAGGCGTCAACGCCGGCTGGTTGGCCTGCAAGCCGGCCAGGAACTTCGCCAGGTTGTCCGACGCCTCCTTCATCGCCGCTATCTGGCTCTCGATCAGCGCCTTGCGATCCTCCACCTCGCGGAGGGCGTCGCTCTCGGCGCGGACCTGGGCTTCGACATCGGCCACCAACACCACCTGGCGGTCTCGGGCCGACGCCAGGAACGCCGCCGCACCGGCCACGTCGTCGCGACGGGCTTCGGCGGCGGTCCTGGCCTTCCTGGCCGCCCTGTCGGCCCGCTTCCGCTCGGCCTCGGCCTCGGTGAGCTGGCGCACGAGCGTGTCGCTGTCGTCGACGATGGCCCGGGAGTAGGCCAGCGCGTTGCCGGCATCCTCGCTGTTGTTGCTGCGGAGGATCGCCTCCATCGTGCCGGAGGTCTCGCCGCCTGACACGTAGGAGGCCACGATCTGCTGGCGCAGGCGCTCCTCACCGGCCACCACCGCCCGCTCGGCCGCTTTGCGAGCTGCGGTCTCGCGCAGCGCGGTTGCCTCGGCCTCCTGCAAGTCGGTCTGGGACACGAACAGCTCGACCCGCTCGTCCTCGACCTGGGCCTGCAGCTGTGCCAGCTCGCCGGAGAGGCGCATCTGCTCGGCCTTGGCCTCGTCGATGCGGGCCAGGAGGTCGGCCTCCTGGCCGATGATCTCGTCGTACTCCGCCTTCAAGCTGGTGCCACCGCCACCGCCACCGCCACCGCCATCGCCGCCGTCGGCACCGCCAGCGCCTGCGTCCTGCGCCGGGCGCGCAGGAGCGGCCAGGCGGGTTGGCTCAGCGCTGCTGGCCGGGGCCGACAGGGCGGCGGCCACCAGGCCGGCTGCCACCACGGCCGCCATCGCCCGGCGACGACCTCTCGCGCCAACGAACATCGAACCCAGCACCCTCTCCGAGACTTGACCTTGGCGAGGACGTCCCCGGGTTGCACGGTAGTCCTTGAGATCCCGTCGGCACCGGCACGACAGAATGGAGGTCAGGGCCGCCACTGGTAGCGGGCAAGAGCTCGACGACGCAGCGCACCCTCTGACCGCTCGTCGGGTTCGACTCCTGGCCCGTGCTCGTTGCCGAGAGCACGAGCCGAGGCCGTGTCCACGTCCATCATCGCGCATTGGCTCGTGCGCTCAGCCCGGTGGCCACACCTCGGCATCGGCGCAGAGCTGGTCACGGAAGTCGGGGTGGGCGATGGCGGCCAGCGCCTGGGCCCGTTCACGCACCGTGCGACCGCGCAGCTCGGCCACGCCGAACTCGGTGACGACCACGTCGAGCTGGTGGCGCGGCGTGGTCATGATGGTGCCGGCCGGGAACTGGGAGGCGATGCGCGACAACCGCTTGCCGTCAACCACGGTCGACGACCGCAGGCAGATGAGCGACCGGTCCTCCAGCTCCAGGCCCGAGGAGGCAACGAAGTCCTCGTGGCCGCCGATGCCCGAGAACTGGGCGCCTCCGAGCGTGTCAGCCACCGCCTGACCGGCCAGGTCCACGGCCAGGGCACCGTTGATCGACACCATCTTGCGATTGCGTGAGATGAGCTCCGGCGAGTTCACCAGGTGCACCGGGAGGAAGCGCACCAGGTCGTTGCCGTCGAGCCAGTCGTAGAGCTCCCGGGTGCCGGCGGCGAACGTGGTGATCGACACGCCGTCCCACAGGCCCTTCTGGTTGGTCACCTTGGCGGCCTGGTGGAGCTTCATCAGGCCGGTGGTGAACATCTCGGAGTGGATGCCCAGGGCGCCCACCGGCCCGTCGGCCAGCAGAGCGGCCACCGTCGACGGGATGCCACCGATCCCGGTCTGCAACGTGCACCCCTCGGTGACGTAGGACGCCACCAGCTCGGCGATGGCCCGCTCGTCGTCGCTTGGGTCCGGGTCACCGATCACGAAGGGCTCGCGCTCGGTCTCCACCAGCACGTCGATGCGGTCGACGTGGATCCGGTGGCCGTGCTCGCCCAGGCCCATGGTGCGGGGGTAGCGGGGGCTGGCCTCCACCACCAGCACCCGGTCAGGGTCGTCTGCGGTGCTCTCGATCTGGCCGACCGTGGCCCCGGCGTGCAGCGACAGGCTGCAGTAGCCCTCGCCGTCGGGTGGCGACGCGGCCGTGGCCATCACCCTCGGGCTCACGCCTTCCAGGGTCGGCGCGAACCGTCGGAAGTCGGCAGGGACGAACTCGATGGCGCCGCCCTGGTCGCGCATGAGGCGCTCCAAGGGGCCGAAGAAGCCCGACAGGAAGCGCACGTTGGGGCGGCCGAACACCTCGTAGAAGTCGGTCAGGAGCGCCCCGGTGATCACCAGGTCCTCCCAGTCGGTGCGGGCACCCAGGGCGTGGAGGAACCCGCCGGGGTGGCCAGGCCCGAGGGGGATGCCCACCACGTCCACCGTCCGCACCAACGCCGCAGCGGATTCCGGGCTCAACCGTTCGGCCATGGCGCCGGAACCTAATGCCGTGACCGGCCCGGCGACCCCGGCCCAGATCGGCCGACGCTACCGTCGAGCGACAGGGCAGCCGACGGACCCGCAGGCGCTGCGGCCGCCCGAGGAGCGGTTGTCGCACTCAAGTGCCCTCGGCAGATCCGACTCGTCGCCACCCTCGACCGCAAACCCCTGGGCAAGCTCGACAAGGGCGCGCTGCGCGCCACCCATCGCTGAAGCGCAGGTCAGGCCGTCCGGCGTCAGGTGGAAGACGGATGGCGTTCACCGAGCGTTCACTAGTCTGGGCCTATGTCGGGTCGACGAGTCGTGATGGGATTGCAGTTCTTCCCCCGTGGTGGCTCGGCCCAGGTCACCAGGTACCTCATGGCAGCGCTACGGGACCAGGGGTGCGTCGCCTCGCTGGTGGCCGGCTCGCTCGGCGACGCCGGCCAGGACACCCACGCCGGCACCTTCTTCGCCGGCCTCGACGTGACCCCGCTCGACTACACCCCCGCGGCCACCACCTTCGAGGCCGGCGGTGACCCCTTCACCGCCCCGGTGCCGATGCACCCGTCCTACGAGGACCGGGCCGACGTGCCCGACCGCCTCCTCGCCGCCGTCTCTCCCGAGCGGGCCACCAGCCTGGCAACCGTGTGGGAGGCGCCGTTCGAGGCCGCCGGCACCGACCGGGCCGACGTGGTCCACCTCCACCACCTCACCGCCCAGCACGACGCCGTGGCCCAACGATGGTCCCGGCTCCCCCGCGTGGTCCACCTCCACGGCACCGAGCTCAAGTTCCTGGAAGCCGTCGACGAGCGGATCGCTCTGGCCCGTGTTCTCGGCCACTCCCTCGCCACCCTGCCCGGCGCCATCGTCGACGGTCAGCTGGCCTCCGACCACCTCGGTGCCCTCGATGAGCGCCAGCGCCACCTGTTCACCACCACCCGCTGGACCGAGTGGCGACACGGTGAGCACTGGCGGGCCCGCCTGGTGGCCCAGGCCCTCGCCGCCGACCACCTGGTCACCGTTTCGGCGCCCGACCGCACCACGGCCGTTTCGCTGCTGGGCGTGGAGCCGGGCCGGGTCACCGCCATCACCAACGGCGTGGAGACCGACCGCTTCCGGCCCCGCTCCTCCACCGCCACCGAGCGCCGAGCCCGGTTCCGCCACTGGCTGGTCGACGATCCGCAGGGTTGGGACGCAACGGGCCGACCCGGGACGGTGCGCTACACCGAGGCCGACCTCGACCGTCTCCTGGGGCCCGACGGCGCCAACCCGGTCCTCGTCTACGTCGGGCGCTTCACCGATGCCAAGCGGGTGCCCCTGCTCATCCGGGCGTTCGCAAAGGCGCGGGCCCAGGCCAGCCGACCGGTGTCACTGCTGGTGTGGGGCGGCCACCCCGGCGAGTGGGAGGGCGAGCACCCGGTGGACGTGGCCGACCAGGTCGGCCACGACGGCATCTTCTTCGCCGGTTGGCGGGGCCACGGCGACCTTCCCGACGGCCTGGCCGCCAGCGACGCCCTGGTGATGCCATCGGTGAACGACTCCTTCGCCCAGACCGCGCTCGAGGCCATGGCCGTCGGCCTCCCGGTCCTGGCCACCTTGAGCGGCGGGTTCCCGACGATGATCAACCTCGACCACGCCCGCCCCACCGGCTGGCTGGTGCCGCCCGACGACCTCGATGCCCTGACCGACGCGCTGGTGCAGACCGTCGAAGAGCCCGACGAGGTCCGCCGGCGGGGCCGCTTCGCCCTCGACCACGCCCGGGCCGACCTGTCGTGGGCCGGCCAGGTTCCCGCCTTCGAGGCCGTCTACGACCAGGCCATCGCCCATCGCCGCCCGGCTCGCACCGCCTGACCTCCGGAGCACCAACTCTGGTGAGACAAGACGCCCGCGTCGGGCGCTGATGCTCACCGGACCGGCTGTAGGACCAACTCTGGTGAGAGAAGGCGCCCGCACGGGGCACGAAGTCTCACCAGACCGGCGAAAACCTGGTGGTGTCCCGTCACCTGTCGGCGTCGGTCACCAGGGCGGCCAGGGTGGCTCGGGCGACGGCCATGAGGGGCGACGCGGTGGCCGAACCGGCGAGGTAGCTCACTGCGAGGAGCAGTGCCCAGCACTCCGCTCGGCGCCAGGTGTCGTCGTCGATGCCGTCACCACCCCACACCTCGGCACCGGCTGCCGCCGATCGGAACGCCGGTCGGGTCGGCGGCGGTAGCAGCGGCCAGGCGATCGCAAGGTCGGTGGCGGGATCGCCGCTGGTCAGGTCGCCGAAATCGATGACCCCGCTGAGGCGACCCTCCCAGGCGACCAGGTTGGCGAGGTGGAGATCGCCATGGAGCCACAACGGCGGCCCGTTCCATGGAGGCGTGCACATCAACTCGGCCGAGCGGTCCTCGATCCTCGAACGCTGGACGCCGGGACCGAGGTCGCGATCCTCGGCGTGGATCCGGTCAAGCCCCTCCACGAGCCTGGTCGCCCGCTCGGCCAGGTGTACCCCCCGGTAGGGGTTGATCGGAGCGTCAACCGGGGCCGTCCGGTGGAAGCCGGCCAGGAAGCGGCCCATCCGAGCCGCGGCGTCGAAGAGGTCATCCAGCACCGAACGGGCCACGATGTCGCCCGGCAACCAGGGCCCCACGCTCCACCGCCACGGGTACCCGCACCCGGGCCGACCGGCCCGCACCGGAGCGGACGTGGCCAACCCGCCGTCGGCCGGCGCCGGCAGTCCTGCGACCAGCCCCGGCAACCACCGCTGCTCGTGTCCGATCAGGTGGGCTGCCTCGATCCGCCTGGGCAACCGCAAGGTGAGGTGGTCGCCCAGCCGGAAAATGGTGTTGTCCCAACCCTCGGCCAGGAACGACACCGCCAACCCGGCCAGGTCCGGGTGCTGCTCGGCGAGCAGCGCCCGCACCAGTTCGACGTCGATCCTGACTCCCGCCGTGTCGCCCACGGTGCCGAGTCTGGCCGTCGTCGAACCAACTCTGCTGAGAGAAGGCGCCCGCACAAGGCACGAAGTCTCACCAGACCGGCGAGGGTGATGGCGGTTCAGCCGTCCACCTTCTGGTGCATCAGGGCGGTCATGCCGTCGGTGGCGTCGATGCACTCGCTGACCAGGTCGAAGATCACGTCACGGGTGGGGCGCACCTTGTTCATGCGGCCCACGACCTGGCCGACCGGATTGAAGTTCACGTCCTTGGCCTGCTCGGGATACGTGTGGCCCCGCTGAACGGCGTTGGACGTGACCATGAACTGCATGGGCATGCCCAGCGGCTTGGGGTTGCCCTCGGCCTCCCACGCCTCGGTCCAGTCGTTGCGGAGCATCCGGCACGGCTTGCCCGTCCACGACCGCGACCGAACGGTGTCACGAGCGGTGGCGTCGAGCAGGCTCTGCATCTGCGCCGGAGGCACGTCGGCTTCCTCGACGGTGAGCCACAACGAGCCGGTCCAGACCCCTTGGGCGCCCATGGCCAGGGCGGCGGCCATCTGCCGGCCGCTGCCGATGCCGCCGGCGGCCAGCATGGGGGTGTCGCCGATGGCGTCGAGCACCTCGGGCCACAGCACCAGCGAGCCGATGTCGCCGGTGTGGCCGCCGCCCTCGGTGCCCTGGGCGATCACGATGTCGACGCCGGCGCTGGCGTGGCGGACAGCCTGCGACGGCGCGCCGCACAGGGCGGCCACCAGCCGTCCCGAGGCGTGGATCTCGTCGATGACATCGGGTGGCGGGGTGCCGAGCGCGTTGGCCAGCAGCTTCACCTTGGGGTGGGCCAACGCCACCTGCACCTGCGGGCCGGCGGTGGCCTCGGTCCAGCCGAGCAGCTCCTGCATCTTCTCGTCCTCAGGCACCTCGGGCACGTCGTGGTCGGCCAGGATCTCCTGGACGAAACGGCGGTGCTGCTCGAGGATGAGCGCCTTCAGGTCCGCCTCGAGCTTCTGGGCATCTCCCTCGCCCATGCCCTCGTACTTTCCGGGAATGACGATGTCGACGCCGTAGGGCAGGTCACCGATGTGGTCGTCGATCCAGTTCAGCTCGGTCTCGAGCTGTTCGGGCGTGAAGCCGACGGCACCCAGGACACCGAAGCCCCCCGCTTTGGACACCGCCACCACCACGTCGCGGCAGTGCGTGAAGGCGAAGATCGGGAACTCGATGCCGAGCCTTCGGGCCAGATCGGTCTGCATGTGGGCGACGCTCCTGAGGTGATGGGGTACTGGGGCAGCCTGGCATCAGCGTCCGGGCGGGGGGTGGTGGTCAGCCGGGGGGTGGTGGTCAGCCGGGGGGTGGTGGTCAGCCGGGGGGTGGTGGTCAGCCGGGACGCTTGGCCGCAGGAGGACGCGGCTTGCCGCTGCGGCGCTTCTTCGTGCCGGTGGCGGGGAGGCCGGCCTCGATGAGGTGCTCCCGCTTGGCTTTGCGACGGCTGGCGCCGCTGGGACGGACCTTGGGCGACCCGGCCAGGACCCGGTCGAGGTCGCCGCTGGCGGGGGTGTTCCCGACCTCCTCGGCGTGGTCACCAGAGGCGGACGACCTGCCCGTACGGCTGCGCGTCGGACGTCGGCCAGCCGTGTTCGCCTTCTCGGCCGCTCGGGCCTGACGCTCGGCGCTGTCGGACTCGCCGAAGCGGGCTTGGCGCCGCTCGGCCCGGTTGGGTCCGTCGTTGCCGCCGTGCTCGCCCTTCTTCGACGACCACGGCGCCGACAGGTCGGCTCGCTCGGGCCGATCCTCGTGGCTCCGATCGGCACGCTCGCTGCGTTCCGGCCCGGATGCTCGCTCAAGACGCTTGCTCGGCGGGGGGCGGCCGGCGACCTCGGCGCCAGCCGGACGCTCGGTGCGGAAGCGGTCATCGTTGCGCTTGGAGCGGGCCGAACCAGCGGTCGGAGCCGTCGACGGGCGCTTCGCTCCCCGAGTGCCACCGACTCCGCCGCCTCGGCTGGCTGCCACCTTGAAGGCCCGGTGGCCTTCCGGCAGCAGGCCGAGGGTCGGCTCACGCAGCTCGCCGTCGATGCCGGCCAGCTTGCGGAGCTTGGCGGCATCGCGCTTCTGGGCGATCGGCACCAGGGCCACCACGGTGCCGAGAGCGCCGGCCCGGCCGGTGCGGCCCGAGCGGTGCACGTAGTCCTTGTGGTCGGCGGGGATGTCGAAGTGCAGCACGCACATCACGCCTTCGACGTGGATGCCCCGCGCCGCGACGTCGGTGGCCACGAGTGCCTTGACCTCGCCCCGGTGGAAGGCGTTGAGCGCCCGTTCGCGCTGGCCCTGGCTACGACCGCCGTGGATCGGCGCCGCCGACACGCCGGCCTGGCCGAGCTGCTTGGCGATGCGGTCGGCACCGTGGCGAGTCCGCGAGAACACGATCGTGGGGCCGACCCGCTCGACGATCTCGGCGGCCAGCTGGGCCCGCCCGGGGCGCTCGCTTGCCCAGAAGTGGTGGACCACGTCGCCGGTGTCCTCGTCGGGCATCTCGTGGACCACCGGATCGCTCTGGTAGCCCTTGACCAGCGCGTCGATGGCGCCGTCGAGGGTGGCCGAGAACAGCAGGGTCTGGCGGTGCTCGCTGGTGAGGTCGAGGATGCGACGGACATCGGGCAGGAAGCCCATGTCGGCCATGCGGTCGGCCTCGTCGACCACGGCGAAGCGCACGTCGCGCAGGTCGCAGGCGCCGCGCTCGATCACGTCGAGCAGCCGGCCCGGGCAAGCGACCACGATGTCGACGCCGGCCCGGAGCTGTTTGATCTGCGGCTCGATGCCGGCGCCGCCGTAGACCGCCAGCACCCGCAGCTCTCCGCTCATCGCCCGCAGCTCGTCGGCCACCTGGAGGGCCAGCTCTCGGGTGGGGGCCAGCACCAGCCCCTTGGGCCTCTTGGGAGCCGACCGGGTCACCCGGGCGATCATGGGCACGCCGAAGGCGATGGTCTTGCCCGACCCGGTAGGCGCCTTGCCGCACAGGTCGTGGCCGCGGAGCGCGTCGGGGATGGTGGCAGCCTGGATGGGGAACGGCTCGTCGATGCCGCGCGTGGCGAGACGCCGCGCGATCTCGTCGGGCACGCCGAGGGCGGCGAAGGTGGTGGACATGGGAGGTGGCTCCTCGATGCCCCGGAGGGCACGGATCTCGGGTTGGCAGGGGCGGGGCCTCGGCTCGGAGCCGAGGTCGACAGCCATCTCCCGCTCCTGCCGGCTCAGGGCCGGCGGGCCCACGTTGGGCCTCGGGTCCGCCTTGCGGCGTCCCCTCTCGAGATCGCTGTCCGGTCGGATCCACCAGGGGTGGGTTCCTGACCGACCCGATGACCCTACCGGGCCGAACGCTCGTTCGCCAACCCGTTCTCCCTGAACCCGAGGCTCAGGACCGGTTGGCCTCGGGGTCGTCGGGATGTTCGACGAACCAGCCGTCGACGGCGGCGTTCCACCGCTCTACCTGCTCGTCGGTGAGGGTGGCGGCGTTCTCCTCGGTGTAGACGAAGCCGCACGTGCGCACGGCGTGCACGTAGGCCGGGTGCACGCCGGCCCGCTCCATGGCGTCGGTGAGGGTGTGGGAGACGTCGGCCGGCCCCGTCGGCGGCTCCTCCTCGATCATGGCCCGACCCTACGTCCCGGGCCCCGGCTTGTGCGTGGCTGCGCGTTCTCGGTCGCCGTCGTCACGGTGCATGATCCCGGTGTCCGGAACCCGCCAGTCCTGCGATGGTGAACCGACCAGGATGGGCGATGTGATCGAGGACGAGGAGCGCTGCTACCGAGCGGTCAGCAGCCGCGACCAGCGCTTCGACGGGTGGTTCTTCGTGGGCGTGACCTCCACCAGGATCTTCTGTCGACCCAGCTGCCCGGCCACCACGCCCCGCCGGACCAACGTGCGCTTCTACGCCACGGCCGCCGCCGCCCAGCACGCCGGGTTCCGTGCCTGTCGTCGCTGTCGGCCCGACACCGCGCCCGGCTCACCCGAATGGAACCAGCGCGGTGACCTGGCCGGTCGGGCCATGCGCCTGGTCAACGACGGGCTCGTCGACCGCGAGGGGGTGCGCGGCCTGGCGCGGAGGCTGGCGGTGAGCGAACGCCACCTCCACCGGGTGCTGCTGGCCGAGCTCGGGGCCGGGCCTCTCGCCCTGGCCCGGGCCCGGCGCGCCCACACCGCCCGGGTGCTCATCGAGACCACCGACCTCACCTTCACCGAGATCGCCTTCGCAGCCGGGTTCAGCAGTATCCGCCAGTTCAACGACACCGTGCGGGCCACGTTCGGGGCCAGCCCCACCGTCCTGCGGGGTGACCGGACGTCGGCGATCCGCCGCGGTCGGTCCGGCGCGCCTGGTGGGTCCGCCACCAGTGCCTCGGGCCCGACGCCCGTGGTGCTGCGCCTGGCCACCCGCTCGCCGTTCGCCGGTCCGGAGGCGATCGGTTTCCTCGCCTTCCGAGCTGTCGCGGGTGTAGAGGTCGTCGACGGCGACGGCACCTACCGCCGCGTGCTCAACCTGCCCCACGGTCCGGCCACCGTCGCCCTCCGGGCCGAACTCGACCACGTCAGTGCCCGATTGGTGCTCGGCGACCGGCGCGACCTCGGGCCTGCCGTGGAGCGCTGCCGCCGGGTCCTCGACCTCGACGCCGATCCGGCCTCGGTCGACACCGTGCTCGGCGCCGACCCGGTCCTGGCCCCGCTGGTGGCAGCCACACCCGGTCATCGCAGCCCCGGCGCGGTCGACGGCGCTGAGTTGTTGGCCCGGGCGATCCTCGGTCAGCAGGTCTCGGTGGTCGGTGCCCACACCATCGCCGGTCGCCTGGTCACCAGGCTCGGCGCGCCCATCACCGCGGCACTCGCGGAAGCCGACGGCGGTGGGCTGACGCACTGCTTCCCCACCGCCGCGTCCATCGCCGGCATCGACCCCGAGTCGTTGCCCATGCCGCGCGCTCGGGGCCGGGCCCTGGCCGCCGCCCTCGCCCTCGTCGCCGACGGCACCCTCACGCTCGACCCGGGGTCCGACCGTGCCGAGGTGGAGGCCCGCCTGCTCGCCGTGCCGGGGATCGGCCCGTGGACGGCGTCGTACGTGGCTCTGCGCGCCCTCGGCGACCCCGACGTGTTCCTGCCGACCGACCTCGGCGTCCTGCGGGGCCTGGCCGCGGCGGGCGGACCGAGCGACGCCAGGGCGGCGGCCGAGGTGGCTCGCGCCTGGCGTCCCTGGCGCAGCTACGCCCTCCACCACCTCTGGTCAGCGGCCCTTCCCGAGCTCGACTGCGCCCGCTGACCCCGGACGCGACTACTCGGCCCACTTGTTGTACGTGAGGTTCAGGCTGGGGAGGTCGTCGAAGGAGATCATCGACTCGTAGATGCGTTCGTAGCCGGTGTGGGCGATACGCCATTCCCCGTCGTCGCCGCGCTCGTAGCGGTCGTGGTAGGTCGACATGCCGTCGAGCACGAAGCGGTACTCGGTCATGATGACGCGGTCCTGGAGGGACCAGGTACCGGTGGCGTCGTCGCCGTCGAGGGTGAGCTCGGGGTGGTGAGCCTGGTGCAGGGTGATCATGTTGGGGCCCAGGTTCTTCTGCATGTACGACACGATGTCGCCGGGCCCGGTGAAGGCCAGCCGGGTGCCGTAGACCGCGGTGGCGTCGGGCGTGAACACGGTGGCGAAGAGGTCCCAGTCCTTGTGGTCGAGGGCCCGGAAGTACCGGTACTTGAGCTCCTCGATCTGGCGGTAGGCGACGAGGTCGTCGATGTCCACGAGGTTCCTTCGGTGGGTCGGCGGGCCCAGAGCGGGCGGGTTGCGGGAGTCTGACAGCCTCAGAGCCGACCGGCGGCCAGGCCCCGCCGTACCACGCCAGCTCGGACGCGCACCTCACCCAGGTTGCCGAGGCGGTCGAGGCCCCGCACCTCGCGCCCGTCGGCCCACGTGGCGAAGTCGCGTCGTGGCACCGGACCTGGTGGCACCGGCTAGACCGGTCGCCATGGTCTCGGAGCTGTTCGACCCGACTGCGTGGCAGGCCGTGGCCGGCTTCGAGGACCTGGTCGATCTCACCTACCACCGGGCCGCCGACGTGGGTGTGGTGCGCATCGCCTTCGACCGACCCGAGGTCCGCAACGCCTTCCGGCCCTCCACCGTCGACGAGCTCTACCGGGCCCTCGACCATGCCCGGCAAAGCCCCGACGTGGGCTGCGTGCTGCTCACCGGCAACGGTCCCTCACCTCGTGACGGCGGCTGGGCGTTCTGCTCTGGCGGCGACCAGCGCATCCGGGGCCGCGACGGCTACCGCTACGCGGAAGGTGATACCGCCGAGACCATCGAGCCGGGCCGGTCCGGACGCCTGCACATCCTCGAGGTGCAGCGCCTCATCCGCACCATGGGGAAGGTCGTGATCGCCCTGGTGCCGGGCTGGGCGGCCGGCGGCGGCCACAGCCTGCACGTGGTGTGCGACCTCACCCTGGCCAGCCGTGAGCACGCCGCCTTCCGCCAGACCGACGCCGACGTGGCCAGCTTCGACGGCGGCTTCGGCTCGGCCTACCTGGCCCGCCAGGTGGGCCAGAAGTTCGCCCGGGAGATCTTCTTCCTGGGCGACACCTACACCGCCGACGACGCCCACCGCATGGGCATGGTCAACGCGGTCGTGGACCACGCCGATCTCGAAGCGGTGGGCCTCGAGTGGGGCCGCAAGGTCATGGGCAAGAGCCCCACCGCCCAGCGCATGTTGAAGTTCTCGTTCAACCTGATCGACGACGGGCTGGTGGGCCAGCAGGTGTTCGCCGGTGAAGCTACCCGCCTGGCCTACGGAACCGACGAGGCCGCCGAGGGCCGCGACTCGTTCTTGGAGAAGCGCGCCCCCGACTGGTCGCCCTATCCCTGGCAGTACTGAGCGACCCATATCGCCAGTTGCCCGTCAGGCAGCTTCGTCGGGGATGGTCGAGATGGTGGCGTAACCGGTGGCGAACGCAGCCACGTCGCCGGACCCCTCGTCGAGCGGAACGGTGGAGGCGCAGTCCTGAGGAGCCAGGGCCTGCGTAGCGTCTCCGTCGACGTCGGCCTCGACGTCGGCCAGCCCGCGGACCTCGCCCACGGTGCACGACGGCACGTTGAGGTTGGTGACGTCCACCGGTTCGTCGCCCGATGCCAGCGCAGCCCGATGCTCGGTGACCCAGTCGAGGACGAACGGGACCGCCGCTTCGTAATCGAACGGGTCACCCGTGCCCTGGCTGGTGGCCAGCCCGGGGATGCCCCGAGCGACCGCAGCCCGGGCGGCACCGACCGTGCCGGAGATGTCGATGACCGGGCCCAGGTTCTGGGCCTGGTTGATGCCGGAGACGACCAGGTCGGGGGTCATCTTCTGGTCGTCCACGGCAACTCGGACGGTGTCGGCCGGGAACCCGTCGACGGCCTGGGCCTCGAACCCGCTCGGGAGCTCGACATCGGTCACCGCCAGGTCGCCCTCGGTGCTGCTCCCACCGGTCCCGCTCCGCTGGTCGAGCGGCGCCACCACGGTGAGCTCGACGCCGTCGAGCGTCCGAAGGCCGGTGACGAGCGCGTCGATCCCCTCGGCGGCGTACCCGTCGTCGTTGGTGACCAGGATCGACAGCGGCTCGGCTGCGGCGACCGTCGTCGTGGTCTCGGCGACCTCGGTGGTCGTGGCGGCCTCGGTGCCGTCGCTCTCTGCGTCGGAACCGCACCCGAACAGGGTGAGCAACACGGCAGCAGCGACCGCGAAGCGGGCGGGACGGGATCGGATGAGCACGTGGGCCTTCAGAACGGTGGGTGCGTCAGGTCGAGACGCGTCGAGGGGCGGCCTCAGACAACGGCGGCGACCGGGAAGCGGGGTACGGGGGCGAGTCGACGCACCGGTCAGCGGGCGGAGCGGAGGAGTCGGCCGGGGTGCTCACCGGTCGGCTCCCCGTCGCGGAAGGTCACCGTGCCCGACTTCACGGTGGCCAGGTAGCCCTCGGCCCGCTGCAGCAGGCGCTTGCCACCGGCCGGGAGGTCGGCGTGGACTCGGGGGGTGGCCAAGCGAAGGTTCTCGAAGTCGATCACGTTGACATCGGCGACCATGCCGGGCTCCAGCGTTCCCCGGTCGCCGAGGCCGTAGAGCCGGGCGGTGTCGCGGGTCTGCTTGGCCACCACCAGCTCGAGCGGGAGGCGCTCTCCCCGTGTCCGGTCGCGCACCCAGTGGGTGAGCATCCAGGTGGGCATCGATGCGTCACAGATGGTGCCGACGTGGGCACCGCCGTCGGCCAGGCCCAGCACCGCGGCGGGGTGGAGGATCATCTCCCTGGTCGAGTCGGACTGCCCGTCGCTGTAGTTGAGGATCGGCAGGTACAGCAGCCCTCGGCCGTCGTCGGCCAACATGGCGTCGAGAGCCACCTCCACGACCGACCGGCCGCTGGCCGCCGCAACTGCCGCGAGCGTGGCGTCGGGGCCGGGCTCGTAGTCGGGCGGGTCGCCCAGCAGGTAGGTGCGCTCGGCGGCGTGCGCCAACTGCGCAGCGGTGGCCTCGTCGGGCTCCCAGTCCACGACCGCCGTCCGGCCCTCGACCGACCGGAGCCTCATCAGCTTCTCGGCCAGAGGCCGTCCGGCGAGAGCCTGGTAGGCGGGCACGGCGTCGATGAAGCTGTAGGTGGTCTCGAAGCCCGAGAGCAGCCCGGTGGGCCGTCCGGCGACCTGCGGCACCAGAGCCACCCCTGCGGCCGCGGCGCGAGCGGACTCGTCGAGCATCTCGCGCCACAGCTCCGGGGCGGCGTCGACCTGCAACATGGCAAAGGTGACCGGCCGCCCGACGGTCTTGGCCAGGCGACGCATCCAGGCCACCTCTTGCATGGGGGCCACGATGTCCTCGCCGGCCACGCCCATCGGTGCCAGCTCGAACACGCCGGCATCGAGCTCGCCCAGCACGGCACCGATGCCGAACAGCTCGTCCTCGGCGGCGTAGGTACCGGGCACCGGCTCGCCGTCGATGGCGCGGTGGGCGAGGGTGCGGCTGGTGGAGAACCCCAGCGCGCCGGCCCGCACCGCCTCCTTGACGATGGCCGCCATGGCTTCGATGTCGTCGGCCGTGGCCGGTTCGTTGCGGGCGCCGCGATCGCCCATCACGTAGGCGCGGACCGCGCCGTGGGCGATCTGGGTGCCGATGTCCACGGTCCAGCGCCGCTTGTCGAGGGCGTCGAGGTAGTCGGGGAAGGTCTCCCAGTCCCAGGTGAGCCCCTCGGCCAGCGCCGAACCCGGGATGTCCTCCACGCCCTCCATCAGCCCGATGAGCCACTCGTGGCTGTCGGGCCGGGCGGGGGCGAAGCCCACCCCGCAGTTGCCGGTGACGAGGGTCGTCACGCCGTGCCACGAGCTAGGGGCCAGCTCGTCGTCCCAGGTGGCCTGGCCGTCGTAGTGGCTGTGGATGTCGACCCAGCCCGGCGTGGCCAGCGCCCCGTCGGCATCGATCTCGTGGCGGCCGCGTCCGTCGACGTGGCCGACGGCCGTGACGCGCCCGTCGTCGATGGCCACGTCGGCGCTGACGGCGTCGGCCCCCGTCCCGTCCACCACCGACCCGCCGCGGATCACCAGGTCGTGTGCCATGAGGCTCCTGTTCACCGCCGGTGCCCTGACCGGCGTGCGCCTAGCCTAGGAAACCTTCGGCCACCTCGCCTCGCCCGCGAACCGGCCCACTCGCTATGAACTCGGTCTGATCCTGCCGCTATCCACGGCCAAGACGCGCCCAGAGCGGCGGCGCGCGCGGCGGCTACCAGGGGTCGATGCCCGGGCGCTTCTTTCCGGTTCTCGCTTCGCGCGGCGGGGCCGAGGCGAACGCCGCCAGGACGCGGTCACGGGTCTCGGCGGGGTCGATCACGTCGTCGATCTCGAGGTGAGCGGCCATGTTGAGCGCCTCGCCGTGGCGGTACGCCGCCTCAACCATCTGGTCGAACGCCGTCTGGCGTTCCACGGGGTCGGCGATGGCTTCGAGTTCGGTGCGGAACCCCAGCTTCACCGCCCCTTCGAGGCCCATGCCGCCGAACTCGCCGGTGGGCCACGACAGCGTGGCGATCGGCGCCTGGAAGCTGCCGCCGGCCATGGCCATGGCACCCAGGCCGTACCCCTTGCGGAGCACCACGGTCACCAGCGGCACGGTGATCGACGCCCCGGTCACGAACAGCCGGGAGAAGCGGCGGACCTGGGCCGTCTCCTCGGCGGCCGGTCCGACGAGGAAGCCGGGCGTGTCGCACAACGAGAGCAGCGGCAGGTCGTGGGCGTCGCAGAGCTGGATGAACCGTGACGCCTTGTCGGCGGCGTCGGCATCGATGGCTCCGCCGCTCACCGCCGGGTCGTTGGCGAACACGCCGACGGTGAGTCCGTCGATGCGGATGAGAGCGGTCACGATGCCGGTCCCGAACCCGCGACGCAGCTCCAACACGGTGCCCACGTCGGCCACGGCCTCGATGACGCGGCGCACGTCGTAGACCGTCTTGCGGTGTTCGGGCACCACGTCGCCAAGCACGGTCTGGTCCGACGTCACCCCGGTCGGCACCGTGCCCTGGAAGTACGACAGGTACGCCTTGGCCACCGCCACGGCCTCGGCCTCGTCGGCCACCGCCACGTCGACCACGCCGTTGGCGACCTGCGCGTCGATCGGGCCGATGTCTTCGGGCCGGAACACGCCGAGGCCGCCGCCTTCGATCATGGCTGGGCCGCCCATCCCGATGTTCGAGTCCGCGGTGGCGATGACCACGTCGCAGCAGCCGAGCAGGGCGGCGTTGCCCGCGAAGCAGCGCCCGGCGGCGATGCCCACGGTGGGGACCAGACCGGACAGCCGGGCGAAGTACTCGAAGGCCCGGGTGTCGAGACCGGCGATAACCGGTACGTCGGTGTCGCCCGGGCGGCCGCCGCCTCCTTCGGCGAAGAGCACAACCGGCAGGCGGAGTCGGTCGGCCAGCTCGAAGATCCGGTCCTTCTTGTGGTGGTTGCGCTGGCCCTGGGTGCCGGCCAGGACGGTGTAGTCGTAGGCCACCACGGCACAGCGGGCCCGGTCCTCGTCCACCAGATGGCCGTTGACCCGACCGATGCCGGTGATGAGCCCATCGGCCGGTGTGCGGGCCAGCAGGTCCTCTCGGCTGCGCCGCCCCTCCTGGGCGGCAAAGGCGAAACCGCCGTACTCCTGGAACGACCCGTCGTCGCACAGGTCAGCCACATTCTCCCGAGCCGTGCGCTGCCCCCGCCCATGCCGCTTGGCCACCGCCTCGGGCCGGGCGCCGTCGTCCAGCAGCGCTCGCCGCCGCCCGAGCTCGGCCAGGTCAGCCCGCACTCCGCCGCCCGACGGCCGGGCATGGGAGGGGCTCGCACCCTCAGATCTGACGTCGGCCGTGACGCTCGACCGCTCGTCGTCGGCGACGAGGGTGATGGCAGCCAGGACCTGACCCGGCAGCACCGAGTCGTCGACCGACACCATCACTGACTCGATGTGGCATCGGACGGAGACGCTCACCGGGTGCTCCATCTTCATCACCTCGAGGACGACCACCGGGGCACCTGCGTCGACCACGTCGCCTACCGCCACGGGCACCGCTGCCACGGTGGCCGCCATCGGTGCCACCACCTCGATCAGCCCGTCGGGGACATCAGCCACCCTCGCAGGACTACCACGCCCTCCCCTGACCGGCCCCTCTCCCCGCTCGGATCGCCAGCCACTTCTCGAACTTTGGGTACCAGCGCGCCGAAACAGCGCGCTCCCACCCAAAGTTCGACCGGGTTGCGCGCCACTTCTCGAACTTTGGGTACCAGCGCGCCGAAACAGCGCGCTCCCACCCAAAGTTCGATGGGGTCGGGCGGCAGCGCGAAGCTTGCGTCGGCATCCGTCGCCAGGAGACCCATGGCCGAGCTCGAAGCGGTACCCGAGGACTGGACCCGTGCGCTCGCCGTGGTGGCTCATCCCGACGACATCGAGTACGGGGCGGCGGCGGCGATCGCCCGCTGGACCGATCAGGGCAAGGTGGTGACCTACTGCCTGGTGACGTCGGGGGAGGCCGGCATCGACACGCTGGCCCCCGACGAGTGCGCTCGGGTGCGACAAGACGAGGAGCGCCGCTCCGCGGCGGTCGTCGGCGTCGACACCGTCGAGTTCCTCGGCCACCCCGACGGCCTGGTGGAGGCGTCGCTGGCCCTCCGCCGTGACCTGGCCACTGTCATCCGCCGCCACCGCCCCGAGGTGGTGGTGTCGATCAACTTCCGGGAGTCCTTCGGGGGGTCGGGCTTCAACCATGCCGACCACCGCAACACCGGCGTGGCCCTGCTTGATGCCGTGCGCGACGCTGCCAACCGATGGGTGTTCGTGGGCGCCGGCGGCGACCTGTGGGCCGGTGTGCGCTTCGCCCTCTTCGGGGCCTCGCCCCAGTCCGCCCACGGGGTCGACGTGACCGACACCATCGAGCTCGGTGTCGCCTCCCTACGCGAGCACCGGGCCTACCTCGACGCCATCGCCTCGCCGGACGCCGACCCCGATGCCGATCCCGCCGCTTTCGTCCGAGACTGGGCCATGGCCGCCGGTCCCAAGCTCGGCGTTCGCGCCGCCGCCACCTTCGAGCTCATCGAGCTGGGCTGACCGCGCCTGAACTGACCAGCTCGTGGCGTGCCGACCGAATCCGCCAACCGTGCCCGACCACGGTCGGGACGATCCAGGTCGCAGCCACGGCCACCGAGACGAGCGGTGAGATACCGCCGGAGTGCCACGGTTCCACCAGGTAGTTCTCGATGAACCCGCCCCGGTACGAGGGCCACCCAGCGGCCTCACGGAAGTGCTTCTCCCAGACGGTGAGGGGGCAGTCCGCTCCGGCGAGGAAGACGGCCGCGGTCGGCGCTACGGCCAACAGGTGAAGCGGTCCCAGGCGTCGCCAACGCAGTGAGAGCGGGCCGCCCACCACCAGCCAGACGATGAGGGCCAGGTGGGCGAGTGCCATGGTCCCGGCCAGCGCGCCGTTCACGCGACCGCTCCGACCTGCTCGGAAGGTCCGGGTCGGGTGGTCGCCACCAGCGCCGCGCCTGTCACCGAACCCAACAGCGACAGGGCCATGTCGCCCATCGTGTCCCTGTAGGCCCCCAAGGACTCTGCCGGGTTGTGCTGCACGAAGGTCAGGTACTCACCGATCTCCCACCCGATGTGGGTGACGGCCCCGAACCCGACGATGACCCCCGCCAGGACCAGCCGATCGTCGATGCGGGGCGCCACCAGAAGACCGAACGCCACCACCCACGGCACCCAGGTGGCGACGTGCATGAGGTCGTCCCAGCGTTCGATCCTGTCGTAGAGGTGCCAAGCGTTGCCGGCACTGTCGAACAGGAAGGGCAACGTGGCGCAGAGATCGACGAGCCACGGGTAGCCACCGCAGGCGGTCCGTCGTCGACGGTGGACCCACCACGCCACCGGCACCGCCACGGCGATCAGCGGATAGGCGACCAGTCGATACCCCATGGCCTTGTCCTGGTACTGCGGAAGATCGGAGTAGGCAACGGCGTGGACCAGACAGGCCGCCAACGCCACCTTGGCCGCCAGAGCGAGCGCGGACAGACGTGACGCTCCTCGAAGGGGCACCGCCATCGCGGTTCGGTGGCAGGCGGCGGTGGAGGCGGTGGCGAATGGCACCGCTCCAGGCTCTACGCCTTGGCACTCGGTGCCACCGGGCGATCCCCCCACCGGCCCCTGGGGGGCGGCGGCCCCAGAGCTCAGCCCGGGGTGTGGGCGACGTGGCCTTCGCACACCCGCACGGCTTCGAGGAAGCGGTGGACGGCGCTGGCGGCGAAGATGGTGCGGGGCGAGTCGAAGACCTCGAAGGCGTGCTGGGCACCGGGCAGCTCGGCGTAGGCCACCGGGTTCTTGGACTCGGCGCGCAACATGGCCACAAAGGCGCGGGCCTGCTCGACCGGCACCAGGGTGTCGTTGGCCCCGTGGACCACGAAGAAGGGCGGCGCGTCGGGACCGACCCAGCTCATGGTGGACGCCTGCTCCCAGACGTCGGGGGCGTCGGCCCGCTTCGACTTGAGCACCAGGCGAGCCAACATGTCCTCCATGTCAGCCCGGCCGGTGCCGTCGCGGTTGGTCCAGTCGTACACGCCGTAGAACGGCACGGCCGCCACCACCGACGTGTCTGCGTCTTCGAACCCGGGCTGGAACGCCGGTTCGTTGGCGGTCAGCGCGGCCAGCGACGACAGGTGGCCGCCGGCCGAACCGCCGGTGATGCACACGAAGTCCGGGTCGCCGCCGTGATCGGCGATGTTGGCCTTCACCCAGGCCAGGGCCCGCTTCACGTCGACGATGTGGTCGGGCCACGTGGCGCGCGGGCTCAGGCGGTAGTTGATGGCCACGCCCACCCAACCGTGGTCGGCCATGTGGGACAGGAGCGGCATGGCCTGTTGGTTCTTGTTGCCCATCACCCAGCCGCCGCCGTGGACCTGCACCAGCACGGGCGCCTTGGCGTCGAGCGGGAGGTCGGGACGCCTCCAGATGTCGAGCTGGTTCCGTCGACCGGCCTCGCCATAACTGATGTCGCGTCCGGACACGTAGCGCTTGCGGCGGTTGGACAGGGGGCCCTGCACGATCCGGCGACGGGTGAGCTGCACCGCCTTGCGGGGTGCCATCGGGTCCTCGCCAGCGTCGAGCTCGTCGCCCAGCCCTTCCCGCAGCGCGTCGTCGAACACCACGCCAGCCTCGGTGGACTGCTTCCAGATGCCTGCCAGCGCGGACCACGAGGCGACCGAGAGGCCCAGCCCGGCCCAACCCGACACGCTCCGAAGGGCGCCCTTGCGCACGAACCCGGCGGTGGCCAGGGCCTGCCACCCGATGGTGTGCAGCGGCAGCTCGGAGGTGAGCCACCCGGGGAAGAACGCCAACGCCCCGGCTCGCCCGTCTCGCTTGAGCGGCTGGCGGGCGCTGTGGGTGTTGAGCGCACCGACGGCGGCGGTGGCCAGGAACGTTCGACCCGTGTGGCGGCGGGCGCGGCGGGTGTCGGATGGCGTGGTCCGGGACATGGGCCCCATCATTCCCGCTGGCGTAGGTTCCGCGGGCATGGGCAGGGAGGTTCGTCGATCGACGCCTTCGGCCGGCCTTCAGATCGCTGGCGGCGGGCGGTAGTCCAGCGCCGCTCGGGCACCCCAGCGTTCCAGCAACGCCGTCTCGAGGGCGACGGCCACCAGCACCACGGTGACGCTGGCCAGCGCAATCGGCCACCACGTTCCTGCTCCAGCTACTGCCGCCGCGCTCCCCACCAGCAGGATCAGCGGCCGTAGGAGGGTCAGCGGCCCGAGGATCGTGACCATCGCCAGGCTGCCCCACCGGGGAGGAGCCACCCAGAACACCCCCAACGCAGCGACGGTGACGACGGTGAAGGCGCCGTAGGCCACCAGCATCCGGCCGCCGGCCGAGGCCAGCGCTTCGAGCGCTGTCGCCGGATCGTCGGCGGCTGCCAGCACGACACCGAACCAGACCCCGAGGGCGATCACCACCGCGACCCCGACGCCGGCACCGACCATGCCCGCCCGGCGGTCGAGTACCGCGCGTTGCACGAACGCGGATCGCCCGCACACTGCTCGGTAGCCGACGAGGGCGGCATCGAGCACGCACAGGCCTACGAGCGCCGTCGCGACTGCTGCGGTGCTTGTGGCCACCCTCACCACGGGCCCCTCCCAGTCACCAGTCGCTCGGCGGCCGGGCCCAGCGCCTCGCAGAACGGTCCGGCGAGATCGGGCGCGACCCCAATGACCGGTCGGACGACGTCGAGGATGGGGAACCGGGCGTTCGGCAACCCGTGCAGCGCGGTGGCGAACCGTGGGGCACCGGCGCCGGCGGCATCGAGGAGGACGTCGTCGGCGTGGGCGCGTTGGATGGAACGGACACCGTCGTGACGGGCCAGCGGGTCGCGCATGCGTGCCCGGTGGAACGTCCAGGCCCCGAGAGGCGCCAGGTAGGTCGGCACCGGATCCCAGTGCACGAAGGCGGTCGCGCCCTGCTGACCGGCGAAGAAGGCAGGTAGCTCCTCGGCGCCGAAGTGGTGCAGGACGCCGCACGACACGTACACGTCGACCTGGTCCGGTAGCGCAAAGGCATCACCAGCCTCGAACCGACAGGACAAGCCCTCCTGGACGGCCAGGCGGCGGGCTTCGGCCACCAGGACGGTGTTCAGGTCGTAGCCCACCATCTCGACGTCCGGCCCGAGTGCCGCGGTGGACGTGGCCCAGCGGACGAAGTATCCCAACCCCGACCCGACGTCGACCACCCGCAGCGTCCGCTGGCGACCCGGTGTGGTATTGCGGATTGCGGCGAGCAGCGGTCGAAGCACGCTCACTGCGATATCGCCTTGGCGCAACTCCTCCCAGAGCCGCTGCAGCTGGGTGTGCATGCGCACCAGCAACTCGTCCACCGGACCCTCGAGCAAGGTGCCGTGCTGATCGACCGGAAGGCAGCCGACCCGAGCAGCGGCCCGTCGGTCGCCAGCCGATCGCAGCGCATCCACGATTGCGGTGCGCGCGATCGGTAAACGTTCGCCGCTACCCGGATCGTGGGCGATGACCAGGTCGGAGACCTCGAGGAGCGTCCGCCGTCGACGTGGCCCGCCGATCGACACCATCGGTCCGGTCTACTCGACCGAGCCGAGACCGCTCTTGCGGGGACCTCGCTGAGCGGTTCGGCGTCCCGGAGCGCGCTGTACGATTCGGCCTGTTCCGACCCGAGCGCCCGCTTCGGGTCGTCCGTTCGGAGCGCAGGACCCCGACCCGCCGAGGTGACCTCATGGCCGTGACCGCAAGCACCCCGACCGAGCTCGTCGAAGCGGTCTACGCCAAGCTCGCCGAGCGGGTGGCCACGGGCCGCGAGCGGCTGGGCCACCCCTTGACCCTCACCGAGAAGATCCTGGTCAACCACCTGCGCGACCCCGCCGAGGGCGGCCTCGAGCGCAGCGTCAGCTACACCGACTTCGACCCTGACCGCATCGCCATGCAGGACGCCACCGCCCAGATGGCCCTCCTGCAGTTCGTGACCGCCGGCCTCCCCGAGGTGGCGGTGCCCACCACGGTCCACTGCGACCACCTCATCCAGGCCAAGGTCGGCGCCCAGATCGACCTGGGCGTGGCCATCGACACCAACGCCGAGGTCTACGACTTCCTCGAGAGCGTGTCGGCCAAGTACGGCATCGGGTTCTGGAAGCCCGGCTCGGGGATCATCCACCAGGTGGTGTTGGAGCAGTACGCCTTTCCCGGCGGGATGATGATCGGTACCGACAGCCACACCCCCAACGCCGGCGGCCTGGCCATGGTGGCCATCGGCGTCGGCGGCGCCGATGCGGTCGACGTGATGACCGGCTACCCGTTCAACGTTCGCTTCCCCAGGGTCATCGGCGTCCACCTCACCGGCGCGCTGTCGGGCTGGAGCTCGGCCAAGGACGTGATCTTGGAGGTGGCTCGCGTCCTCACCGTCAAAGGCGGCACCGGCGCCATCGTGGAGTACTTCGGCCCCGGCGCCGAGACCATCTCCTGCACCGGCAAGGCCACCATCTGCAACATGGGCGCCGAGATCGGGGCCACCACCTCCGTGTTCGCCTACGACGAGACCATGGACGCCTACCTGCGGGCCACCCGTCGCGAGGCCACCGCCGATGCGGCCGTCGCCGTCCGGGACGACCTGCGCCCCGACCGGGAGGTCTACGCCGACCCGGCTGCGCACTACAACCAGGTCATCGAGATCGACCTCGACACCCTCTCGCCGTTGATCAACGGTCCCCACTCCCCCGACTACGCCCACAAGGTCTCCGAGATCGGCGCCACCGCTGCGGAGAAGCAGTGGCCACTCGACATCTCCGCCGCGCTCATCGGCTCGTGCACCAACTCGTCCTACGAGGACATCACCCGCGCCGCCTCCATCGCCCGCCAGGCCAGCGCCAAGGGGCTCACGGCCAAGACCAAGCTGCTCATCACGCCTGGCTCCGAACAGGTGCGGGCCACCATCGAGCGCGATGGCCTGCTGGCCGACCTCGAGGCCATTGGCGGCGAGGTGCTGGCCAACGCCTGCGGCCCCTGCATCGGCCAGTGGTCGCGTCCCGACATGGACCCGGCCACGATCAACACGATCGTCAACTCGTACAACCGCAACTTCCCCAAACGCAACGACGGCTCGGCCAACACCCTCAGCTTCGTCACGTCGCCCGACACGGTGATCGCCATGGCCCTGGCCGGCCGACTCGACTTCAACCCGGCTACCGACACCCTCACGACAGCCAACGGCGAGGAGGTCCGCCTCGACGAGCCGGTGGGCATCACCCTGCCCGAGGCCGGCTTCGACCCCGGGGCGGACACGTTCGTGGCCCCGCCCGACGAACGGTCCTCGATCGAGGTGACGGTGTCGCCCGACTCCGACCGGCTCCAGCTGCTCGAGCCGTTCCCGGCGTGGGACGGTCAGGACTTCGTCGAGCTGCCGCTCCTGTTGAAGGCCCATGGCAAGTGCACGACCGACCACATCTCGATGGCCGGCAAGTGGCTCACCTATCGCGGTCACCTGGAGAACATCTCCGGCAACCTCTTCGCCGGCGTGATCAACGCCTTCACCGAGGCCGACGGCACCGGGAAGGACCCGCTCGACGGTGAGACCCGGGCCTATCCCGACATCGCCAAGCACCTCCACACCGCCGGCGTGTCCTGGGTGGCGGTGGGCGACGAGAACTACGGCGAAGGCTCATCGCGCGAGCACGCGGCCATGGAGCCTCGCTACCGCGGCGCCAAGGTGATCCTGGTCCGCAGCTTCGCCCGCATCCACGAGACCAACCTCAAGAAGCAGGGCGTCCTCCCGCTCACGTTCGCCGACCCAGGCACCTACGACCAGATCGAGGAGGACGACAAGCTGTCGTTCCTCGGCCTCGCCGACCTGGAGCCGGCCAAGGTGGTCTATGCCGAGATCGTCAAGGCTGACGGGTCGGTCGTGGCCTTCGAGGCGAACCACACCATGAACGACGAGCAGATCGGCTGGTTCCGAGCCGGCGGGGCCCTCAACTTGATCCGCGAGCGAGCTGCCCGCCAGCGAATGGCTCGCCAGTAGCGATGTCCACCCGACGCCAGCGCAGCCGCAAGAACCAGCCTGCCGAGCCTCCGCCCGCCGTCGAGAGCGACCTTTCGGTCTTTGCGGGGCGCGTGGCCGCCGAGAAGGCCCGGCGCCGAGACGATCAGCGGGCCAAGCGCGAAGCCAAGCGCCACGCCGAGGACCTGGCCCGCCTCGTCGCCGCCAAGGACGTGGCCGCTGGTGCCGTGAAGCGGCTCCGCGGGCGCGACGGGGTCACCGCCGCGCAGCGAACCGAGGCCGACGCCGCCTATCGCAACGCCCTCGCTGCGGTGGTGGCGGTCGAGACCGGGCAGGCGCCGGCGTGGGCGGTGGTCCCGACCGAGCCCGATCCCGAAGATCCGACTCCGCCGGGTGACGTCGACGACCCAGCCGACGCACCGGAGATCCCTCAGACCGAGGTTGCCACCGAGGCATAGGGTCGAGAGCGTGACCCTGCGCTGCACGCTCCCCGCCTTGCTCGTCGCCTCCCTCCTGAGCGTGGTGGCCGCTGGGTGCGGGGTCAAGGCCAGCAACGACGCCGGGAGCGCGACGGCGAACGCCGAGGCGGTGGTGCCCACCACCGAAGGCCGCTATCCCGGCGACGATGGCGGGGCCCAACCAGCCGAACCGACCGACACCACCACTGGGCCCGGCGACGGGCCAGCAACCACTTCGCCCGACGAGACCGTCCCCAACGAGATGTCCACCCTGCCGCCCAGCCTCGACGAGGAGGCCCTGAAGGACCAGATCGCCCTCGGGTTCGAGTCCGCCGGGCTGACGCCCGAGCAGGCCGACTGCCTCGCCGACGCCTACGTCGACGAGTACGGCACCGACACCTCCGCAGCAGGGGACTTCGACGCCATCTTCGACATCCTCGCCGGCTGCGACGTCTCACCGACCGACCTCGCCGGTGGCGGCGCCGGCGGCTGACCTTGGTCAGTCACGTCCCGGTCGGCGTCCCACCTCGGCATCGGGATCGCCGCGGTAGCTGGCCGGCAACGAGCGGGCCAGCTCGTCTGGTGTCGGTTGGCGACGCACCCGGGCTTCGGCGGGGAGCAGGTCGACGAGAGCGTCCATGATCCGGGTGGTGTCGGCATCGACGCTGCGGTAGCGCAAGGGGACCGGTCCGCCCACGCGGGCCCGGACGGTGGGCGGGTGGCCGAGGGCCAACACGTTCGGTGTGCGAGCGTTGCGGGGCCAGACCTTGTCGGTGCCCCAGAGCCCGATCGGGATCACCGGAGCACGCGTCTCGGCCGCCAACTTGGCGGCCCCCCAGCGCCCCTTCAGCTCCGGGTCGAAGAAGGCGTGGCCTCGCGGGATCGTGCCCTGGGGCATCAAGGCCACCACCTCTCCGGCGGCGAGAGCCTCGGCGGCGGCGGCGAGCGGTTCGTCGGACCCGGATCCACGCTCGACGCGGATCCCGCCCAGCGCGGCGGTGATCTGTCCCACCACCGGTGCGTCGAACACCTCCTTCTTCCCCAGGAAGCGGACCGGCCGACCGACGCGTGCCATGACCATGCCGATGGCCAGCGGGTCGAAGTAGGACCGGTGGTTGCCGACGATGATGGCTGGGCCGGTGGCCGGGATCCGGTCGGTGCCGTCGATGTCGTAGCGGACCCACGGGAACAGCTCGGGTCGGGCCAGCATCTGCAGGGCCCGTTGCGGCTCGATGCCGGCGAACTTGGGCACCCCGACCGGCACGTCGAAGAACTGGCTGGGCCACCTCCGGAGCGCAGCCACGATGCGCAGGCGGGGATCGGGGTTGATCGCGGTGGGGAACTTCACCGCCGAGAGCAGCGGCAGGTCGTAGATCGAGTCGGAGTAGGCGAAGCTGGCCTTGACGTCGGCGCCGTTGCGCTCTGCCCACTGCCGCACCGCTGCCAGCTTGCCGGGACCCCACACGAAGAACCCGTCGATCGACCCGTCGTAGCGACCTCCCGCCTCGCCGTAGCGGGTGGCGATCACGTCGTCGAACCCGAGCGCATCGGCCAGCGGCTTCACCAGGTCATAGGGCGACGTGGTGGCCAGGACGACCTGGCGGCCCTCGGCGTGGTGGCGCGCGATCACCGCCCGGGCGAACCCAGGCACCTCGTCGACCAGGCGCTCGGCGGCCAGGAGGCCCGCTTCCTGCACGAGGTTGCGGTCCCATCCTGAGGCGGCTCGGGCCATCTGCCGGGTGACGAGCATCGACGGCAGGGTCTCGCCGATCACGTCGAAGAGCTTGAACACCAAGCCCTCACCGGGGATGGACCGGTCCGGCAGGACGCCGACGTGCTTGAGCATGGTGGAGAACATGGGCCCGCTGGCCCCGGTGAGCAACGTGCGGTCCAGATCGAAAAACGCGGCAGCTTCCACGTCGCGCACACTACGGCGAGCCGGCCGCCGGCGTGCCCAAGCGTGTTGACCGTCCGGGCGATCCGGGCCACGCTGCCGCCCGGCCGACCCGCCAACGGAGGACCCGTGCCCCACCCCCTCGACGAGTACCCGATCCACCAGGCGCCGCTCTCGGTGGCCCAGGTGGTGAGCTCGGACGCCAACGCCTACGACCGGTGCTACTTCAACGCCCACGGCCGCACCGGCGACCCCATGGCCGTGTTCGGCCTCGGGCTTTACCCGAACCTGGGCGTGATCGACGCCTACGCGACCGTTCGCACCGGCGATCGTCAGCTCACCGTACGGGCATCGGACGCCCTGGACGCCCAGGACCGCCTGGCCCCGGCGGTCGGCCCGTTCCGGATGGAGGTCCTCGAACCGCTCGAGCGCATCCGCTTCGTGTGCGACGCCGACGACCACGGGGTGGGCTTCGACCTCACGTGGCAGGGGTCCTTTCCCGCCGTCGACGAGGTGCCCCACCTCTGGCGTTCGAACGGACGGGTGGTGCTCGACGCCCAGCGCTTTGCGCAAGTCGGCACCTGGGAGGGCGAGCTGCGCGTCGACGGCACCACCCACGCCGTCGACCCCGGGACGTGGCTGGGCACCCGCGACCGGTCGTGGGGCATCCGCCCCATCGGCGAGCCCGCTGCGCCCGGTCGGGCCGCCGCTGAGCCCATCGAGGGCTTCTGGTGGAACTACGTGCCGCTGCGCTTCGACGACTTCGCCCTGGTGGTGATCGTGCAGGAGGACCCCGACGGCCACCGGGTCCTCAACGACGCCGTTCGGGTCTGGCCGGCGGCGAGCGGTCGCCGGCCCGAGCAGCTCGGCTGGCCCCGCGTCGACGTGCACTACCGGCCCGGCACCAGGTTCCCCACCGGGGCGACCATCGCCCTCACCGAACCGGACGGTACGCCCGTGACGGTGGAGATCGAGACCCGCGGCTACGTCGCCCTCAACGCCGGGACCGGCTACGGCGGCGGGTCGTGGACCCACGGCGCGTGGAAGGGGCGGAACTGGGTCGAGGGCGTCGACATCGACCTGACCGAACCCGATGTGGCGGCCATGATCCCCTTCGGCCTGCTCGACCACGTGGCCCGGGCCACCATCACCGGCGGTCAGGGCGGCCATCGAGGAGACGGCGGGCAGGAGGGCTGGGGCCTCTTCGAGCTGGGCACGTTCGGCCGCCACGATCCCTCCGGCTTCGCCGACTACGCCGCGGTGGCGACCTGACCACCCCGATCCAAGCAGCCGAGTCCAGTTCACACCCGATAGCGGTCACAACTGCACGCGCCTCGGCCGATCTGGCCCGCCGGGTTGGGGCACAACAGGAGAAGGGCCGGCCACTGACGGCCGGCCCTTCTGCGGTCTGACCGGCAGGGGAACCGATCGACCCGTCGCTCGAGGCCCGGAGGGGGACCGGTTACCTCGGCGGTCTTGTTGTGGGGTCACCATCTCAGGTCGCCGGCGATCTGTCCAACAGTTAGTAACGATATCTGGCATCATTCGCAGCGATGGACCTCCGTGCCCTGGCCGCTCTCACGGCGGTGGCTGACCACCACAGCTTCTCGGCGGCCGCCCGGGCCCTGCACACGGTGCAATCAAACGTGTCGACCCACGTCGCCCGCCTCGAAGACGAGGTGGGTGCGCCCCTCGTGGACCGGGCTTCGGGCCGGCTGACCGAAGCGGGCATGCTGGTGGTCAGCCGGGCCCGACGTGTGCAGGCCGAGCTCGAAGCGCTGAACGCAGACGTGGCGTCGTCGCTCGGCGAGATCTCGGGCCAGGTCCGCTTCGGCATCATCGGCACCACCGGCCGGTGGTTGGTGCCCGACCTGCTCGCCCGCATGTCCCTGGCCCACCCGAAGGTCCGCCTCATCACTGTCGACGCCACCACCACGTCACTCGTGCCCCAGCTGGCGGACCGTCGCCTCGACCTGGCGGTGGTCAACCTGCCGGTGGTCGACCCCGATGTCGACGTGGAGGTGCTCTTCGAGGAGGACCACGTCGTCCTGGCCCCGGCCGGCCACCCCCTCGCCGAGTTCGAGCAGCTGTCAATCACCGACCTGGCCGACACGCCGGTGCTTCTCGAACCGCCCGGCACCGGGTTCCGCGACGATCTCGACGCCGATGCGGCCCGGGCGGGGGTGGTGCTGCTGGCCCGGGCCGAGGTCGACGGCATGCGCCTCCTGGCCTCGCTCGCCTACCAGGGCTTTGGGGCCGCCGTGCTCCCGGCCAGCGCCATCGTCGAGCGGTCCGACGGTGCCTGGCGGACGATCCCGCTGCGCGGGACCACGCCGCGAGCCGTCGGCCTGGCCACCCCCCGACGGGAACGGCTCTCGGCCCCGGCGCGAGCCACGGTGGAGCTCGTGCGGACCGTCGTGGCGGCCGATGTCCCCGATCGCTCGGGCCTGCACCTGCTCCTCGCTGCCCGGCCGGACCCCCTCCCCGAGGAGGCCGGCATCTGAGAGTACGAGCCAGTAGCCAGACGACTGGCAGGTTTGTATCCGCTTGCGGCACGTGCTCTCAGCAATCAGCACGGGCGAGGAGGCGCAGCCGACGAGCGTTCACGGGTGCGCTCGTCGGAGATGTCGTAGTTGTCCCGTTCTGGCGCACGCCCCCTGAGCACCGACGAACGGCCGACGGCCCGGCGAAGGTGGCTGCGACGGCACGGCCCGGCCGGTACGATCCGCATGGCGCGAGGTGCCGGCGATCTCCGGTGACGACACGGACACCCGCCCTGATGACGAGCCGAGAAGTAGAGGTAGGAGCAGACGTGTCCGAGAGCGTGACGATCACTGACAACCGCAACGGCGAGTCCATCGAGATCCCGATCGTCGACGGTGGTGTCGACGCCGGGGCCTGGAAGAAGTTGCTGGGCAACGTGTGGTTCGCCGATGTGGGTTTCACCCAGACGGCGGCCACCCAATCGGCCATCACCGAGCTCGACGGCGAGGCCGGCATCTTGCGTTACCGCGGCTACCCGATCGAGCAGTTGGCCGAGAAGTCGACCTACCTGGAGGTCGCGTACCTGCTGATCTACGGCGAACTGCCGAACGCCGAGCAGTACGAGGCGTGGAAGCACGAGATCACCTACCACACGTTCATCCACGAGAACGTCCGCAAGCGCTTCATGGAGGGCTTCCACTACGACGCCCATCCCATGGGCATGCTGGTCTCGGCGGTGGCTGCGCTCTCGACCTTCTACCCGGAGAGCAAGAACATCGCGGATGAGGAGGTCCGCAACAAACAGATCGTGCGCCTCATCGCCAAGATGCCCACCCTGGCCGCCTGCGCCCACCGCTTCAGCGTGGGCCAGCCGTTCGTCTACCCCGACAACCGGCTCGACTTCAGCTCCAACTTCCTCTCCATGATGTGGAAGATCGCCGAGCCCGAGTACCAGGCCGACCCGGTGCTGGCCAAGGCCCTCGACGTGTTGTTCATCCTCCACGCCGACCACGAGCAGAACTGCGGCACCACGGCCATGAGGGTGGCCGGGTCGTCGCACACCGACCCGTACTCGGCCACGGCTGCGGCCACGGCTGCGCTCTACGGGCCGCGCCACGGCGGCGCCAACGAGGCCGTCATCAAGATGCTCAACGAGATCGGCTCGATCGACAACGTCGGCGCCTACGTCACCGCGGTCAAGGGGGGCGAGGGGCGCCTCCAAGGTTTCGGTCACCGGGTGTACAAGAACTTCGACCCTCGGGCCACGATCATCAAGGACATCGCCCACGACGTCTTCGAGGTCACCGGCAAGAACCCACTGCTCGACATCGCCCTCAAGCTCGAAGAGGTAGCCCTGGCCGACGACTACTTCGTCAGCCGGAAGCTCTACCCCAACGTCGACTTCTACTCGGGGTTGATCTACCAGGCCATGGGCTTCCCGATCGAGATCTTCACCGTCCTCTTCGCCATTCCCCGCACCGCGGGGTGGCTGGCCCACTGGCAGGAGCTCCTGCAGCAGGACCAGAAGATCGCTCGGCCACGCCAGCTCTACACGGGGGTGCCGAGCCGCAACTACGTCCGCATCGGCGAGCGCTGAGCGAGCTCCCTCCGCCGCCCCCGCGGCCATCACCGCCGCCACCGGGCCCGAGCGCGTTCCCCGGTCCCGGCGGCCGTCAGCCGACGGACGGGCCCGTCCCGGTCCCGCCGCCATGGGTCCAGCCGCCCTACGGCCAACCGACCGGCCCCGGCCAGCCGGTATGGGGTGGGCAACCGGCGTGGGGCCAGCCGGACTGGGCTGTGGCCGGGCCCCAGTGGGGTGTGCCGGCGTGGGCCCCGCCCCCACCTCGCGGGCCGGTCGCCGGTCGCGGCGCACGCGTGGGCGCCCGGATCATCGACGCCATCATCGGGCTGATCGCAGTGATCGCCGTCCTCCTCGCCGTCGGCGACGCCGAGCGGCCGGCCGCCGGGGTGGCCATCGCCTGGTCGGTCCTCGCCGCCTACGAGGCCACTGCGGTGACGCTGTTCGGCGCCAGTCTGGGCAAGCTCGCCGTCGGCCTCCGTGTCGTCGGCCTCGACACCACGGCCAACCCCTCCTTCGCCCAGGCCGCTCGGCGGGCCGCAGTGACCTCGGTGTTCACCGTGCTCACGGTCGTGGGCTGGATCATCTGGCTCACGTCGACGCTCACCGATGCCCTGGGCCGCGGCATCGCCGACCGGGCGGCCGACACCATGGTCGTGCCCAAGGGGACCCCCCTCCCCATCGCAGGACGCGACCTACCGGGCTACGCCGACGGTGCCCGGCCACCGCGCGTGTCGCCGCTCGGTCGGGTGGGCGACCTCGATGTCCGGGCCCGGGCCCGGCTGCGGCGCATCGTCGATGCCCCCGTCCTGGCGGCCGCCATCGGTCTCCTGGCCCTGGCCGCCAGCCTGCCCGTGTCCACGGCGGCGATCATCGTCGGAAGCTCCATCGGCTGGGTCGTGGTCTTCGTGGTCGACGAGACCCGTCGGGTGGCCCGCACCGGCGCCACCGCCGGCCACCACCTGGCCGGGCTGGTCATCGTCGACCACCGTACGGGTCGGGCCCCCACGGTCGGCCGGTCGCTGCTCCGGGCGCTCGTCCTGGGAACGACCCTCTACGTGCCGGTGCTGTGGCCGGTGCTGGTGGTGTCGTTGCTGATGATGCGCTACGGGTCCAGTGGGCGGGGCCTGCACGACCTGGCCGGTGGGACCTCGGTGGTGGCCGATCCGTCGCTCGACCCCGAGGTCCAGCGCCAACGGGCCATGCGCATGCGGCTCGGTCGGGCGGCCTGACCGGTGGCCATCCCCTTCCGTGACGACCTCCGCACCCGTCGGTTCCCGTGGGTCACGCTGGCCCTGATCATCCTCAACGTGGTGGTGTTCCTCTTCGTCCAACCCTCGGCGTTCCAGAACCCGCCCAGCACCGACGACTTCTCGTCCGGTGCGGCCGGGCGGGAACGGGACGCGACGGAGTTCGCGTTCGAGTACGGCGCGGTGTCGTGCGAGGTGCTCTCCGGGGAGGTGCTCGCCGATCGACCGAGCCGGTGCGACGACCTCCCGCCCCGTCGCGTCCTGCCCGAGGACAAGTCGGTCTTCCTGGCCGTGTTCACCTGCATGTTCCTCCACGGCAGCCTGGCCCACCTGGGCGGCAACATGTTGTTCCTCTGGGTGTTCGGCAACAACGTCGAGGACCGGCTCGGCCGGCTCTGGTACCTGGCCCTCTACCTGGTGGGCGGGGTAGCGGCCACCCTGGGCTACGCGCTGGTCAACCAGCGCGCCGCAGTCCCGTTGGTTGGCGCATCAGGAGCGATCGCCGCGGCCATGGGCGCCTACGTCGTCTTCCACCCCAAGGGTCGGATCCTCACCGCCATCGCCACCGCAGCGTTCCAGGTCGTCTACGTACCGGCCGTGGTGGTGTTGGCCCTGTTCTTCGTGACCCAGTTCGTCACCCCCGACAGCGAGGTGGCATGGGAGGCCCACGTGGCCGGCATGGCCGCCGGCTTCGGTGGCGCCCTGGCCCTGGCGCAGCTCCCGTCGGTCAAGCGCAACCGCGAGCTCGATGCGGCCGACGTGGCCCTCCGCGCCGGCGTCGACTTCTGACCCCACCCGGTCGGACGACCGCGCCGAGCGGTCCTCAGACGTCGATGACGACCTTGCCGACGTTGGCGTTGGTCTCCAGGTAGCGGTGGGCGTCGGCGATGTCGGCCAGGGCGAAGCGACGGTCGATGACGGGGTTGACCAGGCCCGCTTCGATGGCCGGGACCACCTGGGCGACGAAGCGGCGGGTGGCATCGATCTTCTCCTCGACCGGCCGGGCCCGCAGCACGGTGCCCACCAGGCGGGCCCGCTTGGGGAGCAGGGCACCCAGGTCGATGGTGGTCTTGCCGCCACCGAGGACCCCCACCTGCACGATCGTGCCGCCGGTGCGGAGGGCGGCCAGGTT
>JAABUN010000290.1_pt1 | contig 131918 bp, 135 predicted proteins | sample 5559311 | NCBI WGS metagenome assembly JAABUN01 (sample SAMN10711877, study PRJNA513370) | rock metagenome | isolation source: Antarctica rocks | place: Antarctica: Victoria Land, Siegfried Peak sud | reverse complement strand
CGACCCGCCGTCATGACCGCCACCTCCACCCGAAGCCGACCGTCGTCCACACTGCACCCATGACAGGCCGCAGGTCACCAACGATCAGAACCCCACCTCGACGGTCCGAGGCGGAGCCTCTTTAGGAAGAACTGCTGAGCGACTGCATGATCTCGCGCATGAGGGCGGCCGTCGCAGACGGCGTCTTGCCGACCTTCACGCCGGCGGCCTCGAGGGCCTCCTGCTTGGCCTGCGCCGTGCCCGACGACCCCGAGACGATGGCGCCGGCGTGGCCCATGGTCTTGCCCTCGGGAGCGGTGAAGCCCGCGACGTAGCCGACGACCGGCTTGGTGACGGAAGCCTTGATGTAGTCGGCGGCCCGCTCCTCGGCGTCGCCACCGATCTCGCCGATCATGACGATGGCGTCGGTGTCCGGGTCGGCTTCGAAGGCCTCGAGGGCATCGATGTGGGTCGTGCCGATGACGGGGTCGCCTCCGATGCCGATGGCCGTCGAGAAGCCGAACTCGCGCAGCTCGTACATCATCTGGTAGGTCAGGGTGCCGCTCTTGCTCACCAGGCCGATGCGACCAGGGGACGGAGCGATCGTGGCCGGGATGATCCCGGCGTTGGACTTGCCGGGGCTGATCAGGCCGGGGCAGTTCGGGCCGATGATCCGGGTGTTCTTGCCCTTGCTGTAGGTCCAGAACCAGGCGCTGTCCTGCACCGGGATGCCCTCGGTGATGACGACGGCGAGACCGATCTCGGCGTCGATCGCCTCTACGACGGCGGCCTTGGCGAACGCAGGCGGGACGAAGATGACCGAGACGTCCGCGCCGGTCTCCTTCATCGCTTCGGCGACCGAGGCGAAGACCGGGATGCCGGCCCCGTTCCCGTCGTCGACAGTTTCGCCGGCCTTGCGCGGGTTGACCCCGCCGACGACGTTCGTGCCGGAGGCCACCATGCGCCGGGTGTGCTTGGTGCCCTCCGAGCCGGTGATGCCCTGGACGATGACCTTGCTGGAAGCGGTCAGGAAGATGGCCATCGTCAGTTCCCCTTGCTGGAGTGAGCGAGCTCGGCGGCCTTGTCGGCGGCGCCGTCCATGGTCGCGACCACGGTGACGAGCGGGTGGTTCGCCTGCTCGAGGATCTGGCGGCCCTCGTCGACGTTGTTGCCGTCGAGGCGCACGACGAGCGGCTTCTGCGCGGCCGACCCGAGCATCTCGAGGGCCTGCACGATGCCGTTGGCGACCGCGTCGCAGGAGGTGATCCCGCCGAAGACGTTCACGAAGACCGACCGGACGTCCGGGTCCGAGAGGATGATCTCGAGGCCGTCAGCCATGACCTGGGCCGAGGCCCCGCCGCCGATGTCGAGGAAGTTGGCGGGCTTGACCCCGCCGTGGGCCTCGCCCGCGTAGGCCACCACGTCGAGCGTCGACATCACGAGCCCCGCGCCGTTGCCGATGATGCCGACCTGACCGTCGAGCTTGACGTAGTTCAGGCCCTTCTTCTTGGCCCGTCCCTCGAGGTCGTCGTCAGCGACGACGTCGGCGTAGGCCTCGAACATCTCGGCGTGCCGGAACTCGGCGTTGCCGTCGAGGGTGACCTTGCCGTCGAGCGCGACGATCCGGCCGTCTGGCGTACGGCAGAGCGGGTTGATCTCGACGAGGGTGGCCTCCTCCTCGACGAACACCTTCCACATGGACTGCAGGATGCGGACGACCTCGTCGAGGACGTCGGCCGGGATCTTGCCGGCTTCGGCGATCTCACGGGCCTTGGCCTCGTCGACACCGGCGACCGGGTCGACCGCGATGCGGGCCAGAGCCTCTGGACGCTCCACGGCGAGCTGCTCGATCTCCATGCCGCCCTCAGCGCTGCACATGGCGAGGTAGGAGCGGTTGGCCCGGTCGAGCAGGAACGAGACGTAGTACTCGACATCAATGTCGCTGGCCTCGGTGACGAGGACCTTGCGCACGAGGTGGCCCTTGATGTCGAGCCCGAGGATGGCCTCGGCCTTCTCAGCGGCGTCGTCGGGGGTCTCCGCGAGCTTCACGCCGCCGGCCTTGCCGCGACCGCCTGTCTTGACCTGGGCCTTGACGACGACGGGCCGCCCGATCCGCTCGGCCACGCCTCGAGCCGCCGCAGCGGTGTCGACGGTCTCGCCCGGCAGCACGGGAACGCCGTGCTTGGCGAAGAGCTCCTTCGCCTGGTACTCCATGAGGTCCACGGGAAGTCCTGTCCTGGGTGCGGAGTGGTGTCCGGGCGAGGGTAGTCACCGCACGTTCACCTCGGGCCACCGCCCCGTCACCTCCGCCGGCTGGCTGGCGGTGCTAGGTCGCGTCCGGACCGCCCACGTTGTCCCGGACCCAGGCCACGATCGAGTGCGTGGTGGCCCCCGGGGTGAAGACCTTGGCCACGCCCAGCTCGCTCAGCAGCGGGATGTCGTCCTCGGGGATGATGCCGCCACCGAACACGACCACGTCGTCGGCACCGCGCTCGCGGAGCAGCTGCATGACCTTGGCGAACAGGGTCATGTGGGCCCCGGACAAGACCGACAGACCGACGCAGTCGGCGTCCTCCTGCACCGTCGTCTCCACGATCTGCTCGGGGGTCTGGTGCAGGCCGGTGTAGATGACCTCCATGCCGGCGTCCCGCAGCGCACGGGCCACGACCTTCGCGCCGCGGTCGTGACCGTCGAGACCCGGCTTGGCGACGACGACGCGGATGCGCCCGGGGCTGGTCACGTGGACCTCCGTGGGGACGGGACAGGGACGGGAGGCAGAGTACGCGCCCGTGGCCGATGTCACTGCCGACGGTGCCTGCGGGCCACCGGCGAACCCACATCCCGTCCGGTGGATTTGTCTCTGAACCGTTCATGACGATAACGTGACGGTAACGACCTGCCTCGTCTCGTGACTGTCACGCGACTGCTTGGCCCGCACCACCGGACCCTCGGCCCCAGAGCGGGCCTGGTTCGGCTGTCCCGCCCCCGATGACGGAGCCTCTTCCTTGCCCTCGAAGCAGTCCCGAGCGCGGCATGCCGCCCCCAGAGACCCTTCCCGTACCCGCGCTGTCCTGCCGGGCGTCCTGCTCGCTGCCGCCGGCACGGCCTTCGCCGGACTGGCGGTCATGCCGACCGCCGCCGCGGAGCCCGCGTCGCGCGTGACGGTGGCGCAGGCCCTCGCACCGGTCGAGCTGCCCACCATGCAGCTCGCTGCTGCACCGGCGGCCAACCTCGCGCTGATGGAGGCCCTGCAGAAGGGTTCCGACATCGCCAACGCCCCCGCCCCCGTGGCCCCGCCGGCCCCCGCCCCGGTGGCCGCGCCCGAGCCCGCACCGGCGGACCCGCGCGTCCCGGTCAAGGCCAGCCGTGACCGCACCGCGGCCGCGCCGCCGGAGGGCGGGGAGTACGTCCGTCCCGGCACCGGCCGCCTGACCTCGGGTTACGGGCGCCGTTGGGGTCGCCTGCACGCCGGCGTCGACCTCGCCGCGGGAACGGGCTCCCCGATCCGCGCCGTGACCAGCGGCACGGTCATCGCCGCGGGCAACGAGGGCGGCTACGGAAACGCCGTGCGCATCCAGCACCCCGACGGCAGCGTCTCGCTCTACGGCCACATGAGCTCGCTGATGGTCCGCAAGGGCGCGCAGGTCGGCGCCGGTGAGCAGATCGGCCGCGAGGGCAACACAGGCCACTCCACCGGCCCGCACCTGCACTTCGAGATCCGGATCAACGACGTCCCGATCAACCCGGTGCCCTGGCTCGCCAAGCACGGCATCAACGTCTGACGGCAGCACGCACGCGTTCGGCGGTCGAGCTGTCGGCCGGGAAGAACGACTCGACGGTCAGCTCGGCGAACCGGCCCCCTCCCGCCGGATCGTCATCAGGCCGTGGGCACCTCGACGCGCGGCAGGTGCCGGGTCGAGACCTCGGCCTTGGTGGCGACGTCGGAGCAGGCCCGACGTCGAACAGGTTCGAAGCGGGCGCGGTCATCGACATCGCCGTCATGGGCGCACGGTAGGCGCCTGGATGCAGGGCAGCCATGACCTCGCAGGTCATCGACTCGCGGCCTCGTCGGCGTCACGGTCAGCCGGCGACAACCGGTCGCCCCTACGAAGGAGAAGCCATGACGACCCTCGCCCACCCCACGTCGAGCACCCTGGCCGGCAGCGCCGCTGCGGCGGCGCGGACTCGGCGCCTGCGCACGTTGCTGCAAGCCGACGCGGCCTTCTGCGGGGTGTTCGGCGCGGTCGCCGCGGTCGCCGCCCCCGCTGCCGCCGACCTGCTCGGCCCAGACGTCTCGACGACCGTCGTCAGGGTCGTGGGCATCGCCCTCGTGGTCTGGGCCCTCGACGCCGTTCTCCTGTCCCGGACGTCCGGGCGCTTCCTGATCCGCGCTGCCGGCGTGGCGGCCGCCGGCAACGTCGCCTGGGAGGTCGCGACGATCGTCCTCATCGCGATGGGGGCGTTCTCAACCGGCGGCGCTGTGGCCGCGCTCGGGATCGCGGCCATCGCAGGCGTGCTCGGTATGCTGCAGATCCAGGCCGTACGGGGCCGTTGACCTCGCGCGAAGCTCGCAGCTTCAGAGCCTCTCGAGCGGCGCGTAGCGCAGGAGCAGCCACTTGGCACCGGTGGCCCCACCGAAGTCGACCTCGGCCTGCGCGCTGTCACCAGCCCCCCGCGTCGCCGTCACCGTGCCGAGGCCGAAGGCGTCGTGGGTGACCCGGTCACCGCTCTCGAGCGACGGGATCGGCCGCAGCCCCGGCCCCGCCACGCGACCCCGCGGTGTGCCGACGATGCGCTCGGCCGCCCGCGACAGGGCCGGCGCGGGGGCGCTGACCGACGACTCGGACCGCTGCCAGTCGACGAGCGAGGCCGGGATCTCGTCGAGGAACCTCGAGGCGGGGTTGGCCCGCAGCTGGCCCCAGACGCTGCGTACGGCCGACCGGCTGAGGTAGAGGCGTTCGCGCGCCCGGGTGATCCCCACGTAGGCCAGGCGCCGCTCCTCCTCGAGCTCGGAGCTGTCGCCGAAGACCCGCTCGTGCGGGAAGACGCCGTCCTCGAGACCTGCCAGGAAGACCACGGGGTACTCAAGGCCCTTCGCGGCGTGCAGGGTCATGAGGGTGACGACCCCGTCACCGTTGCCGTCTGCGTCGGGGATCTGGTCGGCGTCGGCCACGAGCGACACCCGCTCGAGGAACTCCTGGACCCCTCCTTCGGGATGGTCCTCGCTGAACTCCCTCGCCACCCCGACGAGCTCGGAGAGGTTCTCCACCCGCCCCTCGTCCTGCGGGTCGAGGCTCGCGGAGAGCTCGGCGAGGTAGCCGGTGCGGTCGAGCACGGCCTCGAGCACCTCGGCCGGCGGCATGTTGCCGACGACGAGGGCGCGCAGCTCGTCCATCAGATCGGCGAACTCGCGAACGGCCTTGGCGCTCCGGGTCGCCATGCCACCGACCTCGTCGCACCGGCGGAGTGCTTCGGCGAAGGGGACCCGCTCACGGGAGGCAAAGGCCTCCAGGCACGCCTCGGCCCGGTCACCGATGCCGCGCCGCGGGGTGTTCAGGATGCGCCGGAGGCTGACGGTGTCGGTGGGGTTGGCCAGCACCCGCAGGTAGGACAGCGCATCTCGCACTTCCTTGCGCTCGTAGAAGCGCACCCCGCCGACCACCTTGTAGGGCAGGCCAACCCGGATGAACACCTCCTCGAACGACCGCGACTGGGCGTTGGTGCGGTAGAAGACAGCCACCTGGTGGGGTCGGGTGCCGTGCGCGTCACCGAGCCGGTCGACCTCGCCGGCGATGAACGCCGCCTCGTCGTGCTCGTTGTCGGCGACGTAGCCCACGATCGGGTCGCCGGCCCCCGAGTCGGTCCACAGTCGCTTGTCCTTGCGCCCGGGGTTCTTGGCGATGACCGCGTTGGCGGCCGACAGGATGGTCTGGGTCGACCGGTAGTTCTGCTCGAGCAGGACGGTGGTGGCGTCGGGGTAGTCGACCTCGAAGTCGAGGATGTTGCGGATGTCGGCCCCGCGGAAGGCGTAGATCGACTGGTCGGCGTCACCCACGACGCACAGCTCGGCGGGGGCGAGCGCGCCAGCAGGGGCCGGCTCGGCGTGCCGGACCAGCGGCCCCTCGTCGCGACGCGCGACCGGGCCGGGTGAGCCGGCGAGCTCGCACACCAGGACGTACTGCGCGTGGTTGGTGTCCTGGTACTCGTCGACCAGGATGTGTCGGAACCGGCGCCGGTAGTGCTCGGCGACCTCAGGGAAGGCCTGGAGCAACGACACCGTCGTCATGATGAGGTCGTCGAAGTCGAGCGCGTTGGCCTCGCGGAGCCGCTCCTGGTAGCGCGCATAGGCCTCGGCCACCTGCTTGTCGTGCTCGGTGACCGCCTTGGCACGGGCGGACTCCCAGTCGACCAGCTCGTTCTTGAGGTCGCTCACCTGGTTGGCCAGGGCCCTGGCCGGAAAGCGCTTGGCGTCGAGGTCGAGGTCGCGGCACACGAGGGTCATCAGCCGCTGGGAGTCGGCCGCGTCGTAGATCGAGAACTGGCTGGTGAACCCGAGCTTCTTGGCCTCGGCGCGCAGGATGCGAACGCACGCGGAGTGGAACGTCAGGACCCACATCGCCCGGGCCCGGCCGCCGACGAGCGCAGCGACCCGCTCCTTCATCTCACCGGCGGCCTTGTTGGTGAAGGTGATCGCCAGCACCTCGCCCGGTTGGACCCCCCGGGCGGCCAGCAGGTAGGCGATGCGCGTGGTGAGGGCCTTGGTCTTGCCGGAGCCGGCCCCGGCGACGATCAGGAGCGGTCCGCCCTCGTGGACGACGGCGGCCCGCTGCTGGGGGTTGAGGCCCTGAAGCAGGCGCTCCACGTCGACCCGGTCCGCCGTCGCGGGGGCAGCCAGGACGGCGGGCGCGAAGTCGTCCGGGGCGAACAGGGTCACCCTCACGAGTCTAGGTACGGGGTCCGACCGGGCCGTACCGCAGGATGGTGCTGTCGAGAGCACTCCCCGGGAGGAACCTGCATGACAGTGCCTAAGCAGACGGTCGAGCGAGCGCTCGTCGTGGTCGCCCACCCCGATGACGCCGACTTCGGGGCGGGGGGCACCATCGCCAGCTGGACGGCGGCCGGCATCGAGGTGTCGTACTGCCTCTGCACGGACGGCGATGCCGGCGGCTTCGACCCTGACGTCCCCCGCCTCGACATCGCCGGGATCCGCCGGGCGGAGCAGCGGGCAGCTGCCAAGGAGGTCGGCGTCGAGGACGTCGTGTTCCTGGGCTACCCCGACGGCCGGCTCACCCCGAGCATCGAGCTGCGCCGGGACATCTCGCGGGTGATCCGCCAGCGCAGGCCGCAGCGCATGCTCGTCCAGTCGCCCGAGCGCAACTGGGACCGCATCTACTCCTCCCACCCCGACCACCTGGCTGCCGGCGAGGCCGCGATGTGCGCCGTCTACCCCGACGCGCGCAACCCGTTCGCGCACCTGGAGCTCGCTGCCGAGGGGCACGAGGCCTGGACCGTGGAGGAGGTGTGGGTCATGACCGCCGGCGCCGGCGCGAACCGCTACGTCGACGTGACGGACGTCTTCGACCAGAAGCTCGCGGCCCTGCACGCCCACGTCTCGCAGACCGCCCACATGGAGGACCTCGAGGGGATGCTCCGTACCTGGCTGGGGGCGAACTCCCGACTCGCTGGCTTCGGCGAGGATCGGTTGGCGGAGGCGTTCCGGGTGGTCAACACGGCCTGACGGCGCTAGCGGTCTCGGCCCAGGCGCGCGGTCAGAGCGGCCCGGGCTGCTGGCCACTCGGCGCACACGACCGAGAACACTGCTGAGTCGCGGAGCTCGCCCTGCTCACCGGGGACGCGGGACGGCTGCGACGAGCGGATGACCCCTTCGAGGATGGCTCCGATCCCGGCGATCGCTGCCCGCGACCGGGCGTTTCGCGCGTCCGTGCGGAAGTCCACGCGCGCCACTCCGATGACCTCGAAGGCGTAGCCGAGGAGCAGGAGCTTGGCCTCCGCGTTGATCCCGGTGCGCTGCGCGTCGCCGGCGAGCCAGGTCCCGCCGATCTCCACGGCGTACGGGGTGGTCTCGCCGCCGAGGTAGCGCAGCTCGAGCAGGCGGGTGCACCCGACCACCACGTCATCGCTCGAACGGACCTGCGCGAAGGGGACGACGTCTCCCCGTCCGGCGGCGTCGAGGAGTTCCGCGACGTACGCCTCGGTCTTAATCGGGCCGTCGGGCACGCTGGTGAACCCGTAGGAGTCGCGCCCTCGGGCAGCGGCTGCTGCCAGGCCGGGGGCGTGGACGGTCTCGAGCGGCTCGAGCCGGACGAGGCGGCCGGTCAGCGTCGGGGGTCTGGCGGTCGGCGGCGGGTCCGGCGTGGGGGTCGCAGTCCGCAAGGCCAGGAGCACGTCGCGGGTCAGCTCCATCTGACCGAGGTGCTGGTACAGCTCCTCCAGGACGTGCATGAGGACTGCGGCGTCCGTCCCACCACCTCCGGGGAGCAACCGACGCTCGGGGTGGGGCGCCCCCTCCCCGGCCTGGATCCGCTCGAGGTCCGACTCCGCCTGGGCCAGCGCCGCCGCCACGGCCTTGTGGCACTCCTGCGCCGTCGCCGTCCGGGCGAACTCCGCTGCCCGGTCGCGCGCGCTCGGCCGGCCCAGCGCCACGTGCCCGAGCCAGAACTCGGACACCGCGCAGCAATGCAGCACCAGTGCGCCGACGGCGTTCGTGCGGGGCCCGGCCGGGCGGTCGTCGAGGCGCTCATCGCCCAGCGCGTCGGCGACAGCGAGCACCTGGTCGAAGGCGTGGCGAAGGTACTGGGCGGCCAGGAGCGGCGGAAGATCCACGCGGGGAAGGTACCGGGGGCGTCCAGGAAGACACCGCTGTCAAGACCCATGGCGCAGCCTGTGGACGCCCAAAGTTGTTCACAGGTAGGCGATCTCGTCCTGGTCTTGTCGGTGGGCGGGAGTAGGTTCGAACACATGAGCGAACAGGTGGGTGGGCCGGTCCAGGGCGGGCCGGTCGGGGTGGTGTCGCTCGACGGGCTGTGCCCGGTCGATCTGCTGGGGTTCGCCCTCTGCCGGCTCACCGCCGAGGACCCGGTCGAGCTGGCCGGGCCGGTTGCGCTGGCTCGGACCGCCGAGCTGCTCATCGCCCGGGAACGGCTGCAGGGCGCGATCCTATCCGCGGTGCGCGATGTCGACCGGCGTGAGCTGTTCACCCTGGCCGCGGCCGGCAGCACCCGCGGCTGGCTGCGCACCCAGCTCGGTGGTGACAGCGGCCAGCTGATGCTCGCCCGGCGCCTGGCCGACCGGCCGCAGGTCGCCGAGGCCCTCGCAGGCGGGTCGGTGTCCGGCCGGGCCGCCGGGCAGCTGTGCACCGTCCTGGAACAGGTCCCCGACCAGGTCCCAGAACCCGCGATCGTCGCGGTGCTGACCGACGGGATCAGCACGCTGCTCTCCCCCCACACCGGCCTACTCGCCCTGGACAGCGTCCCCATCACCCCGGCCGCCGCCGCCGTCCGGGCCGACCTCCGGGCCGTCACCGCCCAGTGCCTGACCGCAACAGGCCTGCCACCAGCCGACCGGCTCGAACCGGCACTGCTGCTGCTCGCCCAACACCTCCCACCAGGAGGGCTCGGTGGCGCCCTTGAACTGCTGCTCGACGCCCTACAACCCGACCGGATCGACACACCCCACGAAGCCGACTACTACCTGCAGCTCACCCCGATGCTCGACGGCGACTGGAACCTCCGCGGACACCTCGACCCCGAAACAGGCACCCTGCTCGCCCGCGAGATCGAACGCCGAGACAAGCCAGGAGCAGCCACGCCCACCGCAGCCACGCAAGAAGACGCAGTGCTCAACGCCCTCGCCGAGACTGCCAACCACCCCGGCGCCAGCGGCGGTGAACCGGCCGATCGCAGCGACACCGATCCCGACACCGATCCCGGCGGCGACACCGACACCGATCCCGGCAGCGACAGCGACAGCGGCCCTGACAGCGACATCGATCCCGACAGCAGCTCGGTCACAGGTGAGAACATCGGCCGGGACACCGCCGACGAGCAAACGCCCGCCGACCCGGATGCGGGCGCGGGCGCCGATGAAGATGCCGACCACTGGGACGACGAGCTCGGCCCCAGCGGGTTCGGGCACATCCCCCGGACCCCCGACCCGCACGCCAGCACCGCACCCCCAACCCTGCCAGCCGGACAACGACGGCACGATGCCCTACGCCAGCTCCTGCACGACCTCACCGACCCAGGCAACGACACCCAACCCGGCAACGGCCGGCCACCACCAGTCGCGCTCACCATCCACGCCACCCTCGACGCGCTCGAAGGACGCCTCGGCGCGCTCCCCGGCACCATGGACACCCCACGCGGACCGACCAGCCTCACCGCCCGCACCCTGCAACGCCTGGGTTGCCACAGCGAGCTCACCACCGTGCTGCTCGACGCCCACCACCAGCCCGTCGGAGCAAGCGGCACCCACCGCAGCGCCACCACAAAGGAACGACGGGCCCTACGCGCCCGATGGGGACCGCAGTGCGCCATCACCGGCTGCATCAGCACCCAGACCGTCCCCCACCACGTCCGACCCTGGTGGCTCACCCACCAGACCGCCCTGCGCGACCTCATCCCCCTCTGCACCCACGACCACCACGAGCTCCACGAACACCACCGCACCCTCCGACTCAAAGACGGACGACACATCGACCAGCTCGGCTGGGCCGACCCCGCGACCGACCCCCCTCGGTCACGATGAGGCCGGGGGGCCGACAGAACGGGGCTGGTCAGGCCCAGGGGTCAGGCAGAGAGAGGGAGGCCGATGTCGAAGACCGCGGCGAGCAGCAGTCCGAGGATGAGCAGGCCACCGGCCCGGCGCACGTGCAAGAAGCAGACTGCGGCGAACCACAGAGGCCAGACCGGGAAGCCCTCGGGCGGCTCGTCCGGCCTCGGACGCCGCAAGGCCCCGGCGGCCCTGCGCAGCACCGGCAGGCCACCAGCCACGAGCAGCACCGGCCACGGGAGGGCCCCGACGGCCACGGACAACCCGGTCGAGGCGTAGAAGCCGACGAGCAAGGCCGTCGTGAAGCCACGAGCCCGCCGCTCGCCGAGCACGACCGGGAGCGTACGGGTGCCGGTCGGCTCGTCGTACGGGATCTTGTCGATGTGCTTGCCCATCAGCACCGTGGTGCAGAGCAGCCCGTAGGGGACCGACGCCAGCCAGAGCTGCCAAGGCAGCTCGCCGACCGCAGAGAAGTAGGTGCCCGCGATCATCAACGGACCCCAGACGACGAAGACGTCGGGCTCGCCGAGACCGCGCTTCTTCAGCCGCAGCGGAGGTGCGGTGTAGGCCACCGACAAGAAGATGCCGGCCACGGCGAAGGCGACGACCGGCCAGCCCCGCTGCGTGGCCAGCGCGACCATGATCAGGAGGCAGGCTCCGTTGAGAGCCAGCACCGCGATCCCGAGCTGGCGGCGCCGGACCATCCCCGACAGGACCGGGTGCGGTGCGTAGAGCGCGCGGGGGTAGGCGTCGGTGTCCAGTCCGACGTCGGTGTCGGACAGGTCGTTCATGATGTTGTTGCAGGCGTGGGCCAGCGTGATCCCGAGCAGCGCAAGCACGTAGAGCGGCCACGAGAAGCCGTCGGCCCGCACGGAAAGCAGCCCCGCGACCAACCCGGCGAAGACCGTCATCGGCAGCACGGCCGCGCGCGTGACGACGAGCCAGACGGTGACGACGTCGAGGGTGCGCAGATCTGCGCCGGGGGGCGGGTTCGTGGTGCGCAGCGCGTAGGCCCAGGACCCCAGGCGGCCAGCGCGGGGCGGGGCCAGGAGCCGGCTGGCCCGGGCGCTCGTCGTCCCATTCCGGCTCACGACGTCGACGGTAGTCCGGAGACAGACTGGGCGGCGCGCCCAACCCGGCACCTCAGATCAGCCGACGGTCCGCCGCCCAACGGGACAGCTCACGGCGGTTGGACAGCTGCAGCTTGCGCAAGACCGACGAGACGTGGGTCTCCACGGTCTTGCCGGAGATGAACAGCTCTGCCGCCACCTCCTTGTAGGTGTAACCACGAGCGATGAGCCGCAGGACGTCGCGCTCCCGGGCCGTCAGCCGGTCGAGGTCGGCATGGTCGGCGGCCGGGGCGTCGTCCGGGACAGCAGGAGAGGACGAGAAGGCGTCGAGGACGAAGCCGGCGAGCCGCGGCGAGAAGACCGCATCGCCCCCGGCCACCCGCCTCACCGCGTCCGCGAGCTCGGAGCCGGAGATGCTCTTCGTCACGTACCCCCGTGCACCGCCGCGGATCACGCCGATGACGTCCTCGGCAGCGTCGGACACCGACAGGGCGAGGAAGCGGGACCGAGGGGCGCCCGCCCCCACCCCCGACAGCACAGCCCGGCCGCCGCCGTCGGGCATGTGCACGTCGAGCAGCACGACATCGGGCTGCAGCGCCAGCACCATCGCGACCGCCTCGGCGACGCTCTCAGCCTCACCGACCACATCGAGTCCTGCGTCAGCGTGGGCAGCCAGCTCGCTGAGCACACCTGCGCGGAACAGCCGGTGGTCGTCGACCAGCACCACCGTGAGCCTCCCGGCCACCACGTCAGCCACGCCGCACCTCCAGTCGTACCTCTGTGCCGTCGCTCGAGCTCCGCACGACGGCCGTGCCGCCGTGCCGCTCCATCCGCCCGACGATGGACTGGGCGACGCCGAACCGGTCGTCCGGGACCGACGACGGGTCGAAGCCGCAGCCCCTGTCGCGCACGAAGACCTCGACGCACTCGGCCTCGACCTCCGCGTAGAGCGCGACCGACGCGGCGCCCGAGTGGCGGGCCGCGTTGACGAGCGCTTCGCGAGTGGCAGCGACAAGGGCAAGCAGGGGCTGGTCGGTCGGCGCATCGCCGACGACGACCGTCTCCACCGTCACCCCGTGCACCTCCTCGACCTCGGCGGCGACCTGCTCGAGGGCAGCCGCCAGGGAGGCGTCGGCGCTCGCAGCCGACGGCGACGCGTAGAGCCAACCCCGGAGCTCGCGCTCCTGCGTACGGGCAAGCCGGTTGACCTCGCGCGGGTCCTCAGCCGCCTTGCGGATCAGCGCGAGCGTCTGCAGCACGGAGTCGTGCACGTGCGCAGCCACCTCCGCCCGCTCCTGCGACCGGATGCGCTCCCGGCGCTCGGCCCGCAGGTCGGACGTCATCCGGAGCCACCACGGGCCGGTGAGCACCGCGAGGCCCAGCACCACGACGAAGGTGGACAGCAGCCCCTCCCTCGCCTGGCCGAGCTCGCCGATCGTCGCGAGGAACCCGATCAGCCCGACGACGAGCAGCACCCCGCCCCCGACGAAGGCCAGCAGACGCGTCCTTCTCGTGCCCCCGGCGGTGCGCCACCGGGCGCGCTGCGCCGCGTCGGCCTGCTGCCACACCAGCCCGACCCCGGCGGCAGCGAACAGCAGCGGGATCAACGCCGGTGAGGACAGGCCGACCCGCTGCAGCAGGAGCAGTCCGCCCACCGCGATCACACCGGCGGCGAGCAGCTGGGCCCGGTCTCGGTCGCGCGAGCGCCCCGGCTGCCCGGCTCCCGGCATCCCGGCCCGGTCCGGGTCCTGAGGGACAACGACCCACAGGGCGCCGTACATCGCCAGACCGACCCCGCTGGCGAGTGTCAGGGCGACGAAGGCGAAACGCACGATCCGGGGAGACAACCCGAGGTGGTCGGCGATGCCCGCCGCCACACCTCCGAGCAGGCGCCCGTCACCGGCGCGCACTACGCGTCGGTGCGCGAGCACAGAGCCGGGAGCGGTCACCGGGTCAGCGTTCCACGTCGGCAGCGGATGAGGCTCAGGGTCGGACCCTGCACCGATCCAGGGTCCAGCCCTGATGCCCGGACCGCCGTGCAGGACCATCGTCGACACCATGACCGAGACGACGCAGGACCACGCACCCCCGCCACCGACCCCCCCGAGGCCACCAGCGGTGCCGCGACGCCTGGTGCGCGACCCGGACGACAAGGTCGTCGCGGGCCTGTGCGCGGCGGCTGGGCGCTACACGGGCACCGACCCGGTGCTGTGGCGCGTTCTTGTCGCGGCCCTGGCGCTCTTCGGCGGTGCCGGCATCGCGTTGTACGCCTTCGCCTGGCTGCTGGTCCCGCGCACCGACCAGCCGACGTCCTTCGTCGAGCGGCACCTTCGCCGCGCCGATCGATCTGTGGACGCCGTGGGGGTCGTCGTCCTGGTGCTCATCACGCTGGTCCTGCTGGCTGTCCTGGACGAGGGCGCTGGAGTCGTGCTCCTGGTCGTCGTCGGCGGGCTGGCCTTCCTGACCGCCCGCGAACGGGGCTCGGTCCCGCCGAGCGCGGCTGACCCGATGGGCACGTCCACGCCGTACGTGACGGCGCAGGGGGCGCCGGACGCTCCCGTGTTCGGCCCGCCCCTCCCGCCCACCTACGGGCCACCCACCTACGGGCCACCCACCTACGGGCCGCCCGCCTGGGAACCGCCGGCCCCGCGCCCACCGAGGTCAGCCCTCGGACCGCTGACGATCAGTGCTGCGGCGCTCGTCACCGGGCTGCTGCTGCTGCTTCGAGAGCTCGGCCTCGGGGGTATCACGGCCCCGCGGGTCGTCGCCGCCGCCCTGCTCGTCGTGGGAGGGGGGCTCCTGGTCGGCTGCTGGTACGGCCGGGCACGGTGGCTGGCAGCCGTCGCCGTCGTCCTCGGCCTCCTGCTCATACCGGTGGCTCTCGTCGACGACCTGGACGGTGGCGCCGGTGAGCGCACGTGGGTGCCGACGGCGAGCACCAGCGAGCCCTTCTACCGGCTCGGTGCTGGGGAGGCGACGCTCGACCTGCGCGACCTCGAGCCGGGGGCGGTGAGCAGCCTCCGGGCCGAGATCGGCTTCGGGAGCCTGATCGTGCTGGTCCCGGACAACCTCAGGGTCAGGGCGCGGGCAAGGACCGGGGTGGGCGAGGTGGTCGATGACCCCGGCACGACATCCTCGTTCGACCGCGACACGGAGGTGCGCGAGCTGGGACCGGAGACCGGCCCCCTGCTGGACCTGGACCTGCACGTCGGCCTTGGGGAGATCGAGGTGCGTCGTGTCGAGGCATGAGCGCGACCTGGTGTCGCTGATGCTGGGACTGCTGATCGTGCTGCTGGTCGGGGTCTTCCTGGTGGCCGACCTCACCGACCTGTCCGTGGACGGGCGCTGGGTCGTCCCGGTCCTGCTCATCGGCGTGGGCGCGGTGGGCCTGCTCGGCACGCTCCGCTCCCGGGCGAGTGAGGGCCGACCCGGGCAGGACCAGCACGGCCAGGAGGACCTGCTCGCCTGAGGCCACCGCGTACGCGCTGGCCGGGCGGGTCTGCCCCGTAGCGTCTGGTGCGTGGACTCCTCGGCAGGTGGTCGCCCGGCGGCCGGCGGTGGCCGTTGGGTGACGACGTCCCCCGAGCGCCTCCAGCGCTGGCTCGACGGCTTCAGCGCAAGGCACGGATCTGTGATGCGCGCGCACGACGACCGGGTGGTGCGGCTGACGGCGCAGGACGGCAGCGTGGCCGAGGTCGAGGTCCCGTTCCCGCCGGTGGTGGGCGGGCTGGTCGAGCACGCCCTGCGCGTCCGGCGCGTGGGCGTGCTGCTCGTCCGCCTCGGCGGCAGCGCCTGCGGCGTGTTCGACGGACCGGAGCTGGTCAGCTCCAAGGTGACGACCCGGCAGGTGCACGGGCGTTCCGCTGCGGGCGGGCAGTCGCAGCAGCGCTTCGCCCGTCGTCGCGAGGGCCAGGTGCGCGTCGCCCACCGGGCCTTCGCCGACACGGCCGCCCGGGTGCTGGCGCCGGTTGCCGCCACCCTCGACGCCGTCGTCGTCGGCGGGGAGCGCACCGCCGTCGACGCGGTCCTCGCCGATCGGCGCCTCGCCGCTCTGCGGCCCCTGGTCACCGGACGCCTGCTCGACGGCCCCGACCCGAGGCAGACGGTGCTGGAGGCGTCCTACGACCAGCTGCGGGCCGTGTGGATCCGGGTCGTAGACCCGGCCGGCCAGCTGCCCTGACCGCTCGCTGTACTGACCGCTACGTGGGGGGCTCGTCCTTGCCGGCGGCCTCGAGGCGGTCGGCCTGCTCCTTGGTCTTGTGGACGGCACCGTCCGCGTGGTCGGGCGGGCCGTAGACCGTGTAGAGCACGAGCGGGTTCGGCCCGGTGTTGACGAAGTTGTGGGTGACCCCGGCCGGGACGACGACCAGGTCACCGGCGACGACCTTCTTCTTCTTCCCGGACAGGGTCGCCTCGCCGGTGCCGCTGACGAAGCTGAGGATCTGATCGTTCTCGTCGTGCTTCTCGACGCCGATCTCCCCGCCCACCGGGATGGTCATGATGACCAGCTGGGTGTGCTCACCGGTCCACAGGACTCGGCGGAAGTCGGCACTCTGCTCGGCCACGGTCGCGATCGTGAAGTGATCCATGCGTCCACGCTGCCCCGTCGCGAGCCCTGGCACTCCTAGGACGCCGAACGCGAAGCCCGTCCGGGTCTGGGACGGTCGGCTCTCAGAGCTCGTGCATCGAGACCAACCCGTGCCGCAGGGCCATCTCGGCCAGGCGCAGGCGCTTCTGGTTCTGGGCCAGGTCGTCGATACCGAGTCGGTGGTAGAGGGCCCGCAGGTGCGCCTTGACCCCGTCGACGCTCAGGAAGAGCTCACCGGCGATCTCGAGGTTGGTCGCGGGCGTCGCGTAGTGCTGGCCCTGCTTGAGCGGTCGGCAGAGCGCGAGGAGCACGGCCCGCTGGGCCGGGGTGAGCACGGCGGGATCGACCAGCACCTCACCGATCGCGGTGCGCGGGCCGGCCTCCTCGGCGGGTGCGCAGAAGGTGAGCAGCGACCCCCCGATCCGGATCACGTCGCGGTCGTGGAGGGCGACCCGCCCGACGAGGCGGCGGCCGTTGACGTACGTCCCGTTGCGCGAGAGGCCGTCGTCCACGACCGTCCAGGTGCCGGCCACGAGCTCGAGGGTCGTGTGCACCCGGGAGACCATGGGGTCATCCACCACGAGGTCCGCCACCGGCGAGCGGCCGACGGTCATGACCGGTCGGTCCAGCAGCCAGCGCCGCTGGTCGGCCGCGGCGCTCCAGTGCGACAGGTAGGGCCCGAGCGCTGGTTCCACCCCGGCGCTCTCGGGCGCCGCCGCTCTCAACTCCATCGCCTCGACTCCATCGCCACTGGCCTTGCTCTGCGCCTGGCCTGCAGACGGAGCGTGGGCCGTACGCACCTGCTCGTCAAGACCGATCGGCCAGGGTGAGGGTCAGGGTGGGCACGCCCACCACCTTGGGTGGGCGACACCGGGCCCACCCGGGCGGAGCATCTGAGGCGCGGGATCGGCCCCTCGGCCGACCCGGTCCCCGAGGAGGACACCATGAAGCCCTTGTCGAAGGCGCTGAGCACGATGACGATGGCCGCCGCGCTCACGGTGACCACAGCCGCCCTCGGATCTGCCCCCGCCCAGGCGGCCGGCTGCTCCGTGCGGTGGGGCTCCACGGCCAAGGCCGGGCCGAGCATGACGCAGGCCGAGGTCTTCGACGTCAGGGCCGGTCGGCACGCCTGCTACGACCGGCTGGTCATCGACGTCGCCGGCGACGTCCGTGGCGCCTACGACGTGCGGTACGTGCGCTCGGTCACCAAGGACGGCTCAGGTGACCTCGTACCGCTTCGCGGCGGGGCGGACCTCCAGGTGATCGTCCGAGCGCCCGTGATCCCGACCGACTCCTTCTTCCTCAGCAACGGCGAGCTGATCGACGTGAAGCGCTACCGCACCTTCCGGCAGGTCGGCTGGGCCGGGAGCTTCGAGGGCCAGACGACGGTGGGGCTCGGCGTGCGCGCCCGGCTGCCATTCAGGGTGACGGTCCTGCAGGGACCCGGCTCGGGGTCCCGGCTCGTCGTCGACGTGGCCCACCGCTGGTAGCTGCCGTCAGGCGAGCGCTTCCTCCAGCCCGGCGGTCGCCATGCCGGACCAGGTCCCCTCGACCAGGTGCGCGAGCACGACCAGGTCCCGCAGCTCGCCGGACTTGTCGCGTACGTGGTCCCGGAGCAGGGCCTCGGGCTCGAAGCCGAGGGCCTCGAACATCCCGATCGCAGGGACGGAGTCGACGACCACCTCGACGACGAGCTTGGCCAGGCCCAGCTCGAGCCCGGTCATCAGGCCGTAGCGCGAGAGAGCTCGACCGACCCCCTTGCCACGGGCGGCCGGGTCGACCACGACGCGCAGGCTGCCGACGTGCGAGGACCAGCCGACGAGCGGGAGCACCGCGACGTAGCCGGAGACCACCCCGTCCTCCACCGCGACCGCCCGGCGGGTGCGCGTGTCCTGGAGCCAGCTCTGCACGATGCCGGGGTGCAGGACGTCCTCGGCGAAGCTGTTGTGGTCGGACTCAGGCACGCGCCGGAAGAACTCCTCGAGAGCAGCGGCAAGCTCCTGGTTCAGTGGCTGGACGTCCATCAGGCGCTCTCCTGCTTCGGGCGGTCGGGGGTGGTCTCGGCTTCCACGCTGTCCGGGCCTGCCCGGTCGAGGTCGAGGACCTCGTCGTCAGAGCTGCTGTGCTCGCGGAGCCACTCGAAGATCTTCGGCAGGGTGGTGGTGGCCGCCGCCTTGCCCATGACGAGGCCGACGTGGCCGGCCGGCAGCTCCAGCGTCTCGGCCCTGGCCGACCCGACCAGGTCGCAGACCGGCTGAGCGGCCGCCGACGGGACGATGTGGTCCTTCGCCGCGATGATGTTGAGCAGCGGCCAGGTGAGGTCTTCCAGGTGGACCGCCTGGCCCTCGATCTGGATCCGGTCCTGCATGAGGGACCCGTCCTTCATGAGTTCGACCGTCTCGCGGAAGGCCTTGCCCGGGAAGGGGATGTGGTCGCGGGTCCACTGACCCATGAGCTGGAACCCCTCCATCTGCTTGTCGTCCCACAGCTTCTCCCACAGCACGGCGTACTGCGTCAGGTCTGCCGTCGGCTTCAGCACCCGGAAGGAGTTGCGGATGACCTCGGGAGACACGTTGCCCGTCTCGTCGATCAGGTCGTCGGGGGTGAGCCGTGAGCCGTCGAACATCCGGCCGAACAGGCCCATCTCCTTGAAGTCGACCGGAGTGGCCATCGTGATCAGGGAGGACACCGGCAGGTCCGGGTAGGAGGCACCCAGGAGCAGGGACAGCAACCCGCCGTAGCAGTAGCCGATCAGGTTGACCTGCTCCGCGCCGGAGGTGTCGAGGACCGCGTCGATCGCCGCCGGGAGGAGCTCGTCGACGTAGGTCGTCAGCCCGTTGCCCGCGTCGCGCTCGTCGGGGATGCCCCAGTCGAGCATGTACGGGTCGAAGCCCTCGTCGCGAAGCGCCTTGACGAAGCTGCTGCCCGGGTGCAGGTCGAGGATGTAGCTGCGGCTGATCAGGCTCATGACGATGAGCACCGGCGTGCCGACAGTCTGGGCGTCGCTGCGGTAGCGCCACAGCTCGGCCTTGCCCCGCTTCCAGACCGTGTCCTTGGGGGTCTTGCCGACCTCAGGCCGGTCGATCCCGGTCACGTACTTGACGCCGTTTCGGGCCCGCAGCAGGTTGCGCCCGACGTCGCGGCGCACCCGTCCCACCAGGTCGGCTGGATCCGTCGTGAGCGCCATCGGCTCCTCCTGCTCGTCGTGTGGTCTTCGGTGATTCGGACGTCGGACCCCCGGGTGGTGCGGCGTCTGACGCTCTGCGGATCGTGTCGTCGAGCGCGCGCAGCGTCCGCTCCAGCGAGCTGACCTGGTCTCGCAGCCGAGCGACGTCGCTCGCTGCGGGCAGGTTGATCCGGTGCCAGGCGTGCCGGGTGGTGCGCTCGACCTGGCGGCTCAGACCGGCCCGGGCGTGCACCAGGAGCCCGGCCACCTCGGCGAACACGTCGGTCTGCACGGCGCTCTCGAGCCGGCTCCCGAGCGGGCGCTCGACGCCGTCGTACGCCTTGCGCCACATTGGCTTGCCAGCCATCGCGCTCCTCCTGCTCGCCCTCGGCCCTTCACGCCGCCCGGTCCGGGCACGTTCGTCGCGCTCCTACCCAACCCGCGGGGAAGAGCACCTGGCGACGAACGTACGGTGTGACAAAACTCTCCCGTCGGGGGGGTCGAGCTGGAGGCGGCGCGATGACAGCCACGCTGAACGACGAGGCGTCGCAGCAGGGAGCGGCCAGGTCGGCAGCCGACGGCTCCCCGCTCGACGTCATGCTCACCGACGCCGCGCTCGGGCCGGTCCGCCGCATGCTCCCGGGACGAGCAGGCATCAAGCTGTGGGCCAGGCTCGCCTCCCGGCCGGTCGACACCACCCGGCGCAACCTGCGGACCACGGCAGAGCTGGCCAAGATCGTGGCAGGACGGTCCGACGTCACCCCGGGCAAGCGCGACAAGCGCTTCGCCGATCCGGCCTGGACGACGAACCCGGTGCTGCACCGGCTGTGCCAGGCCTACCTGGTCTGGGGCTCGGCGCTCGAGGAGGCCGTCGACGACGCCGACCTCGACTGGCGCAGCGAGCAGCAGATGCGCTTCGTCGCGCAGATGGTCGTCGACGCGCTCGCCCCCTCCAACTCCCCCCTGCTCAACCCGGCCGCGCTCAAGCGCTTCGTCGACACGGGTGGCCGGAGCTACCTCACGGGCGCCAAGCAGTTCGCGCAGGACATGGCGACGCGTCCTCGCATCCCCTCGATGGTCGACGGCCGTGGGTTCGCGGTCGGTGGGAACCTGGCTGTCAGCAAGGGGGCCGTCGTCCTGCGCACGCCCATCTTCGAGCTGCTGCACTACGCGCCGCAGACCGAGCAGGTCCGCGAGGTCCCGCTGCTCATCGTGCCGCCCATGATCAACAAGTTCTACATCGCCGACCTCGCTCCCGGTCGCAGCATGATCGAGCACTGGGTCGACTCGGGCCAGCAGGTCTTCGCCATCTCGTGGCGCAACCCCACGGCCGAGAACCGCGAGTGGGACCTCGACGCCTACGCCGGCTCGGTGCTCACGGCAATGGACGCCCTCGAGGAGATCACCGGCAGCCCGCGGTCCCACGTGCTCGGCCTGTGTGCCGGCGGCATCGTGAGCAGCGTCGCGGTCGCGCACCTGGCCGCGATCGGCGCGCAGGACCGGATCGCCGGACTGACCCTGGGCGTCACCCTTCTCGACCAGGAGCGGGCCGGCACCGTGGGCTCGATGGTCGATGCGAACACCGCCTCGATCGCCGTCGCCCAGTCGCAGCGCAAGGGCTACCTCGACGGCAAGGCCCTGGCCGGCGTCTTCGCCTGGTTGCGCCCCAACGACCTCATCTGGAACTACTGGGTCAACAACTACCTGATGGGCAAGAAGCCGCCGGCGTTCGACGTACTGGTGTGGAACGCCGACACCACCCGCATGCCCGCGGGGCTGCACCGGGACTTCATCCGGATGAGCCTGGACAACGCCCTCACGGTCCCGAGCTCGCTCACCGCCCTCGGCACCCCGATCGACCTGTCAGCCATCGACGCCGACTCCTACGTCGTCGCTGGAAGCACCGACCACATCTGCCCCTGGGAGAGCTGCTACCGCAGCACGGCGATGCTGGGCGGGGACACCCGGTTTGTCCTCTCGACGGCCGGCCACATCGCCGCACTGGTCAACCCGCCGTCCAACCAGAAGTCGAACTTCAGGGTGAACGACGCGCTGCCCAAATCGGCTGACGAGTGGAACGCGGGCGCCGTGACCCACCCGGGCAGCTGGTGGGAGGACCACGTCGAGTGGCTGTCGGACCGCTCTGGCGAGATGCGGGACGCCCCGACCGAGCTGGGGAGCGAGCAGAACCCGCCGCTGGTGGTCGCGCCCGGAACCTACGTCCTCGAGTCATGACCCTCGTCCGGATCGGACACGGTCCGACCGCCACCCGGTTGCACGTGCAGCGCGAGGGCCAGGGTGAGCCCCTGCTCTGGATCACGGGCTTCGCCATCAGCAGTGAAATCTTCTCCCCCGTGATCCACACCTACGCCGCCGACTTCGACTGCATCCGCTACGACAACCGGGGCGCGGGCCGATCCCCAGCACCGTGGTGGATCACCTCGATCCCGGAGCTCGCCGGCGACGCGGTGCGTTTGCTCGACGCGCTGGAGATCGACAGCGCCCACGTCTACGGGCTCTCGATGGGCGGCATGATCGCCCAGGAGGTGGCGATCCGGTTCCCCGACCGGGTGCGGGGGCTCGTCCTCGGGGGGACCAGCCACGGCGGCCCTCGAGCCGTCCTGCCGTCACCGAGGATCGCCGCGGCCCTGACCAGCCGCGGTGCGCCCGCCGCCCTGCGGGCCGAGCTCGTCGGCAGGGCCGTGTTCTCCGAGCAGTTCCGCGAGCGGGAGCCGGCCCTCGTCCTGCGCTACCTCGGGCTGCTCGGCCAGCACCGCACCTCGGCCCGCGGGCTGGTGAGCCACCTGACGGCCTCGACCTACCACGACACGCGCGCGCGACTGGGCCGGATCCTGGCTCCGACGCTCGTCATGCACGGCGAGGCCGATCAGCTCACCCCGGTCGCGAACGCCAGGCTCATGGCCGCGGCCATCCCCGGGGCCGAGCTGGCGATCCTGCCCGGAGCCGGCCACGGCTACCTGCTCGAGCAGCCCGACGAGTCGCACCGGCTGTTCGACGCCTGGCTCGCCAGGCGATCACCGGTCACCCCCGGGCCGCCGCTTACCGGCCTTGCCGCCTCGGCCGAACCCCTGACCCGACACCTCGGACTTGCTGTGGGCATGCTGCGCACCGGGCGGAGTCTGACCTCCCTGCGCCCGCGACCCTGACGCGTGACCCCCTGATCCCCGACTCCTGAGGAGGACCCGCACGTGCGAGCCGAAGACGTACTCCGGCAGCTGACGACGCCGATCGGCGCGCCCGCCTACCCGGCGGGCGGGCCGTACCGCTTCATCGACCGCGAGTACCTCAACATCACCTACCGCACGGACCCCGAGGCGATGCGGGCCGTCGTCCCGGAACCGCTGACCGTCGGCGACCCGCTGGTGACGTTCGAGGTGATGAAGATGCCGGACGTCAGCGGCCTCGGTGCCTTCACCGAGTCCGGGCTGGTGCTGACGGTCGAGCACGAGGGCGAGCCGGCCGCCTACCTGCACTCGATGTACGTCGACAACCTCGGGTCGATCGTCAGCGGCCGGGAGATCGGAGCGTTCCCCAAGAAGTTCGGGAGCGCCCACCTGCACCTCGACGTGGACACGCTCGTCGGGACGCTGGACTACCGCACGATCAGGGTGGCGACGGCCACGATGGGCTACAAGCACGCGCGGCTCGACGAGGCGGACGCACTGGCTCAGATCACCCGCCCGACCTACGCGCTGAAGCTGCTGCCCGGTTACGACCGCAAGCCCCGCATCTGCGAGCTGCTCAAGAGCCAGATCACCGACATCACCATCAAGGGCGCCTGGACCGGCCCGGCCCGACTGCAGCTGTTCGACCACGTGATGGCGCCGCTGACCGACCTGCCCGTGCTCGAGATCGTCTCGGCGAACCACATCTTGTGCGACCTGACCCTGGGCCGCTACTCCCTCGTGCACGACTACCTGCGCCCCGAACCCGAGAGTGGAGATACCGCATGACCGACGACTCCCCCGTGCTGTACGAGGTCGACGGGCACGTCGCCACGCTGACCCTCAACCGACCCGACCAGCGCAACGCGGTGAGCCCCGAGCTGACCACGGCGATGGACGACGCGGTGCGGCGGCTCGAGGCCGACGACGACGTGTGGGTCGGCATCCTGACCGCGAACGGCCCGAACTTCTGCGCCGGCGCAGACCTCAAGGCGATCGGGGCGGGCCGGTCGGCCGAGCTGTCCACCGAGGCGGGCGGGTTCGCCGGGTTCGTGCGCTACCCGCGCACCAAGCCGATGATCGCGGCGGTGCGGGGCTTCGCCCTGGCCGGCGGCACCGAGCTGGTCCTGGCCTGCGACCTCGTCGTCGCCGCGCGGGACTCCTTCTTCGGGGTCCCCGAGGTGACCCGGGGCATCGTCGCTGCTGCGGGCGGGTTGTTCCGGCTCCCCCGCGTGCTCGGCTCGGCGCGGGCGATCGAGCTGATCCTGACCGCCGACCGGCTCGGCGCCGAGGAGGCCCACGCAAGGGGCATGGTCAACCACCTCGCTGACGCCGACGACGTCGGCGCCCGGGCCCGTGAGCTCGCCGACAAGATCTGCCAGAACGCCCCCCTCGCCGTGCGCGAGAGCCTCGCCATCGCACGCGAGGCGCTGCTGCTCAGCGATGACGAGGCCTGGGCGCGCAGCGCTGAGGCGATGGAGAAGGTGAAGGGCAGCGCTGATGCCAAGGAGGGCGTGACGGCCTTCGTCGAGAAGCGCCCCGCCCGATGGACCGGGCGATGACTGCGGACCGGGCGATGACTGCGAGCGCGGCCGGCCGGCCGCTCGAGGGCGTGCGAGTCGTGGAGGTCGCCGGGTGGATGGCCGCTCCCGGGGCGGCCGCCATGATGTGCGACCTCGGCGCCGAGGTCGTCAAGGTCGAGCCGATGCGGGGCGACCCGATGCGCGGGGTGGTCCGTCGGGCCGACCTAGCGGGCGACATCGACCCGCCGTTCCAGATGGACAACCGCGGCAAGCGGGGAGTCGCGGTCGCGCTCGACCGGCCGGAGGGCCAGGAGCTCGTGCGCCGGCTCGCCGACGGCGCCGACGTGTTCCTCAACAACCTGCTCGGGCGGCGTCAGCAGAAGTTCGGGCTGGACCCCGACACCCTGCTGGCGCGCAACCCCCGACTGATCCACGCGACGCTCACCGGCTACGGGCTCGACGGCCCGGACGCCGCCCGACCGGGCTTCGACATCACGGCGTTCTTCGGCCGCGGGGGCGTCACGCACGCCATCACCGAGCCGGGGAGCCAGGCCCCGCGGGCCCGGCCGGCGCAGGGGGACCACGCCGCGGCCCTCGCGATGCTCGCAGCGGTGCTCACCGCTCTGCGCCTGGTCGAGCGCACCGGCCAGGGCCAGGTGATCGACGTGAACCTGCTCGCCACCGCGTCGTGGACCATGTCCGCTGACATCTCCTCCGCCCTGATCGACGGCAAGGACCTCCCGCTGCCGGGGCGCCGGGGCCGACGCCACGCGCTGCAGGAGAGCTTCCGCACCTCGGACGACCGGTGGGTCCTGCTCTTCATGCCGGAGCCGCACTGGTGGCCGAGGTTCTGCACCGCCGTGGGTCGGCCCGAGTGGGCCGAGGACCCGCGCTTCGAGACGGTGGCGACGCGCCTCGAGCACATGCCGGTGATCACCGACCTGATGGACGAGCTGTTCGCCGCGAGGCCGTTGGCCGAGTGGGCCTCCCTGTTCGACGAGGCGGGCTTCACCTGGGCCCCCGCGGCGACGATCAGCGAAGTCGCGGCTGACCCGCACGCCGCGGCCGTCGGCACGTTCCCAGAGGTCGAGCACCCTGTTCACGGGACCTTCCGGACCGTCGCCATGCCCATGACCTTGAGAGGGCAGGACCTCAGCCCCCGCGGCCCGGCGCCCGAGCTCGGCCAGCACACCCGTGAGGTGCTCGCCGAGTTGGACCTGTCGGCCGACGAGGTCGACCGACTGGTCTCCGACGGCACGGTGGCGGACGGGTCAGCTGCCTGAGCCGGATCCCCGGCGGAACTGCTCACGCGCGGCCAGCACCGCCAGCTGCACCCCGTCGCGCTCCTCGGTGCGCTGGGCGTAGTCCTTGCCGGCGAACCGCTGCTCGGTCGCGGTGCTGAGCTCGTCGACGACGTCAGCGGTGAGGTCCGGCTGACCGAGGTCCTTCCACCGCTTCACCATGCCAGGGCCGAGGTGCTCAAGCAGGTGACGGATGCCGCCCGGGCCCCCACCCATGTGGTAGCTCTCGAACGGCCCGGCCGTCGACCACCTGAGGCCGATCGACTCGGTGACGACCTGGTCGAGCTCCTCGGCCGAGACGACGCCGGACAGCACGAGGTGGACGCTCTCGCGGAACAGCGCTGACTGCAGCCGGTTGGCCACGAACCCGCCGATCTCCTTGTGCAGGACGACGGGGACCTTGCCGAGCGAGCGGTAGTGGGCGACGGCGGCCTCGACGGCAGCCGGTGGGGTCTGCGCCCCCGGGACCACCTCGATGAGCGGCACGACGTGCGGGGGGTTGAACGGGTGACCCACCAGGACCCGGCCGGGGTCGGTCATGTCGGCCGCCATGTCGGTGGGCATCAGCCCCGAGGTGGACGACAGCAGCAGCGCCGTCCCCGGTGCAGCTGCCTCGACCCTGGCGAACAGGTCCCGCTTGATCGCAAGGCGCTCCGGGCTGTTCTCCTGCACGACGTCGGCGCCCGTCACGGCCTGCTCGAGGTCGGCCGCCACGCTGATCCGGGCGAGCAGCTCGTCGGCGTCGCGCTCCCCGCCAGGCAGGGTCCGGGCGAACTGCCGCACGGTCTCGTCGATGGTCTCCTGAAGGTCGGGGCGGGGGTCCTGCACGCGTACGTCCCACCCGTGGGCGGCCAGCAGCGTCGCCCACGACAGTCCGATCGTGCCGGCGCCGAGCAGCGCCGCCGTGCGGCTCACGCGGACGCCCCGGCGGGGGCGAGCCGGGCGGCGATCTCGCGGTAGGCGTGCCGGTTGAAGGCGAGACCGACGTGGCTCCCGGTGACCTCGACGCAGTCGGCGTAGGGCACGACGCAGGCTCGCCACCGGACGACCCCGTCCCCCTTGCTGTAGAGCGAGGTCAGCGGCACGGAGGACGGGAACGGCGACCGGAAGTCGGCGGCGTAGCGGCACAGGCAGCTGTGGGTGAAGCACCCCTTCGCCGCGCGCTCAGGATCGCGTCGGGCGATCGCACGCCGCGCCCCCTGCACCGCGATGCGCGTGATCTCGGAGATGTCGAACGGGTCGTCGAGACCTGAGCCCATCGAGATCACCTGCGAGACCTGGTCGGGGCAGCGGATCGCAAGGGCCTTGGCGAAGTGCCCGCCGCGGCTGTGGCCGACGATGGCGACCGGTCGGCCGGTGCTCAGGTGCACGTGGTGCAGGACCCGCTCGAGCCGGTCGATCGCGATGTCCGAGCAGGCGACGTTGAACGAGATCCCGGCCCGGCGCGGCGCGTAGCCGAGCCGGCGGAGCCAGCCCGCCATCACCGACAGGGACTGGTCACCGGCCAGGAAGCCGGGGATCAGCAGCACCGGCGCGCCGTCGCCCCGCGGCAGCCCCACCCCTCGCCACACCGGATCGGCCAGGAGCCGGGCCAGCTCGGCCTGCCAGCGCATCTCGCGCAAATGGGCGCCCCACCACTTCGGCTCCGCCAGGACGGTCGCCGCTGATGCTTCCGACACGCGCGCTCCTCGGGGAGGTCCAGGGTTCGTCGAGGTCAAGTGTGCCCTGCCCGCGACCCGGGCTGCGCGGGGACTAGTGAGGCCGGCCCAACTCGGCCCAAGCGTCGACGAGGGGCTGGATGCCGGTCTTGAGCCGCTCGCGGTGCTCGGCGATGCTCCAACCATCCCAGCGCAGCACCGCAGAACCGTTCCCGCCCGGTCCGGCCTCGACGAGGACACCGATCTGCGGGACCTCGACCGCCACCGGCTTGCCGTCGACGACCTGGACGGCCGTACGGCTGCTCGGGTCGCCGAGGGTGAGCATCGACCAGGGCAGGCGCAGCCGCAGCACACCGCCGTCGAGCTGCCAGGTGGATCGCGAGTCGGTGCCGGGCTTGCCGGTGTCCCAGCCTCCCTCGCGCAGCCGGCCCACTTCCTGGAACTCCGCCGGGAGCAGGGTCCCGCCCACGACCGTGGGCCGGGTGAGCGTCATCCGCTGCAGCACCCAGCCGTCCGGTCCGGCCTGCGGGATCGAGTCGCGGGGCAGCCCGTCAAGCTGGACCGGGTCGAGGTCCTGCCGGATGCTCGCGGTCGCCGTACGCGCGACAGGGTCGACGACGACCGCGACGTCCGAGGCCGAGCCTCCGCCACCGCCCGGCAGGGCCAGGCCACCGGGCAGGACGTCGAAGCCGAGCCTGACGGGCGCGGTGGGATCTTGGCCCAAAGTGACGTCGAAGTAGGCGAATGACGCGTCGTGGTCCACAGCGATCTCACGGACGCCCGTGCGCGCCTCGTGCAGGACCCGCCGTCCGGCCGGCAGCGGATCGTCCGCGATCAGCCCGAAGAACTGCTCGTTCGTGAGCGGGTCGTGCCACAGCGACCGGCGCCCGTCGAGGACCACCTCCTGCCGCCGCATGGTGTTCCACGCGAACTTGAACCACTCGTCCGACCAGGCGAAGACCAGCGCACCGGAGAGCCCGAGCTCAGAGACGGTGCGGACGAGCCCGGCGTTGGTCGCCAGCGCCTCCACCTCGGAGTGGTCCCCCTGGTCTCGGCCCTGCGTTCCGGTGTGGGAGTTCCCGATCGACGACGGAACGCCCAGCTCGGTGATCATCAGCGGCAGGGTGAAGTGCTCCTCGAGGGAGGCGAGGTAGCCCGCGTAGGCGTCCTTGCGGCCGCCGTGCTCGTAGTTCGCGTACTCCGGGTCGTGCCGCAGGAAGTCCGGGAAGTAGGGGTAGGCGTGGAAGCTGGCGAACGTCCCACCCGGCCAGGCGGCCGTGGCGCGGACGTGGTTCGCATCGACGCCGACGATGTCCTCTCCCGTGTCCTGTTCCTGCGGGTGACGCAGGGGGTCGGTCGTGGGCCAGTTGACGAACGCGATCGGTGCGGTGGTGCCGCGCGCCGCTTCCTGGCCGGCGAGGCCGTCCATCCGGGCAGCCAGCCAGCGCTCGGTCGCCGATGTGGGCGTGCCGTCCGCGACGCTGCTGAACCAGGTCCCGGAGAACTCGGGCACGCCGGCGTTAAGGGCGTCTGAGCGCTGCACCGCACGCGGCTCCCACTCGACACCGATGATCCAGGCGGTGAGCCACGGGGAGACGTCTGCGGTCCACGTGCCCGTCGCTCGTCCGGGCGCGTCCGGACGTTCGAGCACCCCGTGGACGGCATCGCTCGCATCCTCGAGCTCTTGGTCGAAGGCCCTTGTCGAGGCGACGTCGAACAGGTCGCCCTTCTCCACGTAGGTCGAGTCGGGGAGGTAGACGCCCTGCGCCAGGTACAGCGGCGCGTCCCGGTGCGCCTCGTTGTAGGCGAGCAGCTCCTCGTACATCTGCGGCCCGTGGATCGTGTACACCCGCAGGACCTGGACGCCGAGCCGCCCCATCTGCGCGAACCAGCGCCGGTAGTCCTCACGGCTGACCGCCAGCTCACCGGGACTGTGGCCAGGCGTCGTGCTGCCCAGGTTCACACCGGTCCAGAAGGTCACATCACCCGACGCCGTGTGCAGCGCGACCTCGTCACCCCGTTGCTCGGCGAGCGCCGACAGCGCACCGCGCTGGACCGGCGCGGCAGCGCGGGAGGGGCCGATGGGCGGGGAGACGAAGGCAGCAGGGTCGACCACCGCAGCCGCCGACGGCTCGTCGCCGAGCGCCGTGACGAGGCCGGCGGTGACGACCACGAGGAACAGGGCCACGAACATCGCGCCCAGACGCTGCAGCATGCAGGCGTTCCCCGTCCCCGTCCGGCCTGGTCGCGGCGCGGCCGCGCGCCGCCTCGAGCCGAGGGCGGCGTACCTGTACCTCGGCCGATGCGTCCGTGCTCTGTAGCCCACGAACGCTGGGCCCATTCCGAGGGTGGCCCCGCGCTCAACTCCACCCGGGTTCCGTCCGATGGGGACCGGAGAAGACGGCTCACCGGCCGGCGAGCGCTCCGCTGCGGATCCAGGAGGTCTGGGGTCACATGAGCGTTCCGCGCGCCCCGGACTCCGGGCCGGCTGTCCCCTGGCAGGTCATGCCGGAAGCGATGGGCCAGGCCATGGCCGTGCTGGCCCAGGACGCCATCGCCTCGCTGAACGCGCAGGTCGACGCGGTCGAAGCCGTGGCCGTACGCGCTCTGCACGGGCCCGTCCCCGCTGGTGACACCGAGCGCGACGAGGCGCTGCGCTGCGCTCACCGCATCGCGGGCACGGCCGGCGCCTTCTCCTGGCACGCAGCATCCTCGTTGCTGAGGGAAGCCGAAGCACTGCTCGGGGCCGACGGGGATCTCGACGCCGACGCAGCCGTCCGCCTGTGCGAGCTCGTCATGGGTGCCCGTGATGACCTCGAAAGACCGCCTTTCAGCCAGAGCGCCGAGTCCGATGCCGGAGCCGCGTCAGCGCCCCCCGTCGAGAGCTCAGCCACGCAGCCACCGGTGACCTCCAGGCCGTGCCCCGACATCCCGCTGCGCACCCCCACGGTGGACGTCGTCGTGGTCGAGGACGACCTCATCCTCGGCGCGCTCCTCTGCCGGGTGGTCACCGACCTCGGGTTGACGGTCGCCCACTGCGAGGACGGCGTCAGTGCGCTCGGGCTGCTCGCCGGAGCCGACCCCCCGGCCCATCCTCGGCTGATCCTGCTCGACATCGACCTGCCGGGGCGGTCGGGGCTCTCCGTGCTGCGGGTCCTGCAGCGGGACGGGGTGACGGCCTCTGCGTCGGTCACGATGCTGTCGTCACGCTCGGGAGCCGACGACCGGCAGCTCGCCGCCGAGCTCGGCGCCACCGGCTTCCTGTCGAAGCCGTTCGCCATCCGCGACATCGTCGTACGGCTCCAGGGGCTGAGCGCGGCGGCGATCTCGTGCTGAGCGGAGCGGCTCCAGCGCTCGCGGCGCAAGCACCGGCGTTCAACCTCATGCGCCTGCTCGTCACGATCTCGACGGTGCTGACCGTGCTCCTGATCCTCCTGGTGCTCACCCTCCTGACGTCGGGTGCCTACCTCGCGAGGCGCAGCGCCTCCGACCTGACGTGGCTGGGAGCGGTGCACGCCGCCCTGCTCGTCGAGGACGGCCAGAACCCCCTTCGAGGAGCCTCGCGCCGCCGCCATGCCCTCGCGCTGACCAGCCTCGTCCAGCACGTGACGGGGGACCAGCGCGATCAGCTCCGCGAGTGGGCGAAGGCCGTGGGCCTCGACAACTGGGCCCGTCGGGGCTCGTGGGCTCCACGTGCCACGCGCAGGGTGGCGGCCGTGTCCACCATGAGCACGCTCGGCATCGACGACGATCGCCGGCTGCGCGCCTGCTCGGACCGGAACCCCCGGGTGCGCATGTGCGCCGCGGAGCCCGACTTCACGCAAGCCTCGCAGGAACGGATCGACCGGCTGATCGGGCTGACCACCGACGCGTCCCCGCGGGTGCGCTTCGCCGCGAGGGACAGCCTCGCGCGGCTCGGGGGCGACGTCGCACCCTCACTGCTCCCGTTCCTGGCCAGCGCCGATCGCAGGGTCGCTGCTGCGGCGCTCGACGTGGCCCAGACGACCCCTCATCCGGTCCTGCTGCCAGCCGCCTTGGCCCTGTCGCAGCCCGACAGGTCAGTGGAGGAACGGCTCCAGGCGCTTCGCCTGTTGTCGCGGCTCGAGTGCCCGGAGCGCGTCCCTGTGCTTCGCGAGGCCCTCGGGGACGACGACCCGCACGTCCGGGCCGCCGGCGCCGACGGGCTGCGCCGAGCCAAGGCGGTGTCCTGCGCGAGTGCCCTCTCCGAACGGCTCCGGGACCCGGCCTGGGAGGTTCGACGGGCTGCCGGAGGCGCCTTGCGCGAGCTCGGCCCCGTGGGCCTGGTGCTCCTGCGCTCTGCCGTCCGATGCGATGACCGCTTCGCCGTGGACATGGCCCGCACGATGCTCAACCTCCCGCCGGCCCCCCCTGTCCCGGCTCCGCTTCCGACCGTCGAACCGGGGCCGGACCTGGTGTCGAACGGCTGGCAGGTCGCCTCATGAGCGTGCTGCAGGTAGCCGCCGAGTTCCTCGCGCACTCGCTGGTCGAGACGCTGCTGATCTTCGTGACCTTCTACTTCCTGTTCACCAACGGGTGCAACACGTTGCTGCTGATGTGCGCGACGGTCAACCTGCGGGTGCACTTCGTCGCTGCGGCCGCTCAGCGCCGCAACCTGCTGCTCTCCTCCCCCGTGCTCCCTCGGATCAGCGTGCTGGCCCCCGCCTACCGGGAGCAGGACACGCTGGTCACCTCCGTCACCGCGCTGCTCACGCTGTCGTACCCGGCTCTCGAGGTCATCGTCATCAACGACGGGAGTCCCGACCTCACGATGGAACGTCTGAAGGAGGGCTTCGACCTGGAGCAGGTGCCCGCCGCCTTCCGCCTGCAGGTCGACACCAAGCCGGTGCGAAGCGTCTGGCGGTCGCGTCAGGACCCGCACCTGCTCGTCGTCGACAAGGAGAACGGCGGGAAGGCCGACGCGCTCAACGCCGGCCTCAACCTCGCGTCAGGCGACCTGGTCTGCGCCATCGACGCCGACACCCTCATCGAGCCCGACGCCCTGCTGCGCATGGTGCGTCCGTACCTCGCCTACGACGGTTGCATGGCGGTCGGGGGGACGATCCGGGTCGCCAACGGGAGCCGCGTGCGCGACGGGCGGGTGTACGAGGTGCACACCCCGACCAACTGGCTCGCCGGCATCCAGAGCGTGGAGTACCTGCGGGCGTTCCTGCTCGGCCGACTCGGCTGGAACAGCCTGGGCGGCAACCTGATCATCTCGGGGGCCTTCGGGCTGTTCCGCCGGGAGGCCGTGCTGGCGATCGGCGGCTACCTGCACGACACCGTCGGCGAGGACATGGAGCTGGTGGCCCGGTTGCGCGACCACGCGCCGGGCGGCGGGCCCGACATCGTCCGCTTTGTGCCGGACCCCGTGGCCTGGACCGAGGTACCGGAGTCGAGACGGGACCTGGGGCGCCAGCGCGACCGGTGGGCGCGCGGCCTGACCGATGTGCTGCAGCGCTACCACACGTCGATCTTCAACCCCCGCAAAGGACGACTGGGGATGATCATCTACCCGTACTTCCTCATCGTCGAGTGGCTCGCACCGGTGGTCGAGGGCTTCGGCCTGGTCTTCCTCGCCTTCGCCCTGCCGCTCGGTGTCATCGCTCCGCCGTACGCCCTGGCCTTCTTCCTGGTGGCCTACTTCTACGGCGTCCTGCTGTCCATCTGGTCGGTGATGATCGACTCGATGGCCTTCCCCGAGAAGCACACCCGGCGCGGCGACCTGCTGCTGGTGCTCTGGGCGGTCATCGAGCAGTTCGGCTACCGGCAGTTCACGATCGTCTGGCGACTGAAGGGGATGTACCGCCAGCTGCGCTCGCAGAGCATGGAGTGGGGCGAGATGACCCGCAAGGGCTTCGGACCGGCGGCGACCAGCGTCCCGATGCCGCGCACGCCTGCGGACGTCGCGGGCTGATCAGTCTCGGTCGGGGACCGGTTGCCGCTCAGAGCGGCGGGGGCGCGAGGACGACACGACGATGCCGCCGACGATCAGGGCGAAGGCGACCCCGTGGTACCAGCGCGGCACCTCACCGAGCAGGGCTGCCGACAGCAGTGTCGCGAACAGCGGCGTCAGGTTGCTGAAGAAGGCGGCGAGGGCCGGCCCGCCCTCCTGCACGCCCAGACCCCAGCAGCGGTAGGCCACGATCGACGCGCCGACGGCGACGTAGAGCAGAGCGGCGACCACCCGCCACGACCAGTCGATCGAGGCTGCACCGACGCGCTGCTCCGCGCCCGCGGCCACAGCGGAGCCGAGCAGCCCGAACAGGATCTGGGCCATCAGCAGGTCGGCCCAGTCCCAATCCGGACGGTCGGGCGGCCGCATCGACGCCGGCGGCCTCGCCAGCATCCAGCTGTAGAACGCCCAGGCGACGACGGCCGCCACGACGTAGAGGTCACCGCGGGCGAGGTCCACGGCGGCGAGCCCGGCGAGGTCTCCTCGCGAGACGACGAGCAGAACACCGGACAACGACAGGACGGCTCCGGCTGCTTGCCGCCTGGTCGGGCGCTCGCCGTAGAAGCCCGCACCGACCGCCAGCATCCACACCGGCAGGCTCGCGGCGATCAGCGTCACGTTGATCGGCGTCGTCGTGACGAGCGCGAGGTACTGCAGGGAGTTGTAGCTGCCGACCCCCAGCAGGCCGAGGACCAGCAGGTACCGCCACCGGGCCAGCAGGGCGGCGGGTTCGGCGAGGACGCGCCAGGCGAGCGGCAGCAGGATCAGCCCGGCGAGCGTCCAGCGCAGGAGGTTCAGGGTCAGCGGCGGGACATCGCCCACGAGCAGGCGGCCGACCACCGCGTTCCCCGCCCACAGCAGCGGCGGGGTGGTCAAGAGCAGCGCGGTGCGCGGCGAGACGCCGCTCATGCGGCCGCGGCCGGCAGCAGTCCTACTCCCACTCGATCGTGCCGGGCGGCTTGCTCGTCACGTCGAGGACGACCCGGTTGACCTCGGGCACCTCGTTGGTGATCCGGGTCGAGATGCGCGCGAGCACGTCGTAGGGCACCCGCGACCAGTCGGCCGTCATGGCGTCCTCGGAGGAGACCGGTCGAAGGACGACCGGGTGGCCGTAGGTGCGGCCGTCACCCTGGACGCCGACCGAGCGGACATCAGCCAGCAGGACCACCGGGCACTGCCAGACATCGCGGTCGAGGCCGGCGGCGGAGAGCTCGGCCCGCGCGATCGCGTCGGCCTCGCGCAGCAGGTCGAGTCGCTCCTGGGTGACCTCGCCGATGATCCGGATGCCGAGACCGGGCCCCGGGAACGGCTGCCGCCAGACGATCGCCTCGGGGAGGCCGAGCTCGATGCCGACCCGGCGCACCTCGTCCTTGAACAGGGTCCTCAGCGGTTCGACCAGGGCGAACTGCAGGTCGTCGGGCAAGCCCCCGACGTTGTGGTGGCTCTTGATGGTGGAGGTGCCCGTGCCGCCCCCCGACTCGACGACGTCGGGGTAGAGCGTTCCCTGTACGAGGAACTCGACCGGTTGCGAGTCACTGACTGCCGACTCCCCCACGACCGCCCGGGCCTCCTGCTCGAAGACCCGGATGAACTCGCGGCCGATCGCCTTGCGCTTGGCCTCAGGGTCGGTGAGACCGGCCAGCGCGTCGAGGAACCGCTTGCTGGCGTCGGCCACCCGCAGCTGCACACCGGTCGAGGCGACGAAGTCCTGCTCGACCTGCTCGGCCTCGCCCTTGCGGAGCAACCCGTGGTCGACGAACACACAGGTCAGCTGGTCACCCACGGCCCGCTGCACGAGGGCCGCGGCCACCGCCGAGTCGACCCCGCCCGACAGGCCGCAGACGACGCGCTTGTCGCCGACCTGCTCGCGGATCCGAGCGACCTGGTCGTCGACGATGTTCACCATCGTCCAGGTCGGCCGGCACCCCGCGCCCTCGATCAGGAAGTGCTTGAGGACCTGCTGACCGTGCTCGCTGTGCAGGACCTCGGGGTGGAACTGCACGCCGTAGAGGCGCCGCTCGGTGTCCTCGAAGGAGGCCACCGGGGTGGCGCCGGTGGTCGAGGTCACGGTGAACCCGGGCGGCGCCTGCTCGACGGCGTCGCCGTGCGACATCCAGACGTCCATCGTGGTCGGCAGACCGGACAGCAGGACCCCCGGGTCGACGACGGCGAGGGCGGTCCGGCCGTACTCCGCGGTGCCCGTGCGGGCGACGACCCCGCCGAGCGCGCCCGCCATCGCCTGGAAGCCGTAGCAGATGCCGAACGTCGGGACGCCCGTCTCGAAGAAGCCCGCCGCCACCTGCGGTGCACCCTCGGCGTAGACCGACGACGGACCGCCGGAAAGGATCACGGCCTTCGGAGCACGGGCCCGGATCTGCTCGGCCGTGATCGTGTGCGGCACGATCTCGGAGTAGACGTGGCACTCGCGGACCCGGCGGGCGATCAGCTGGGCGTACTGCGCGCCGAAGTCGACGACCAGGACGACGTCCTCGTCGGCGGGGGTGCTGGGTCCTGGGGGTGGAGTCACCCTCGACAGGCTACCGACGACCTCACGCGAGCTCGGGCAGCCGCAGCGCCGACGCCGGCACCGCCTGGCCGTAGAGCCCTTCGAGGTGGAGCGGTCCCCAGCCGAGCACCTCGCGCAGCCGGCGCAGCCCCTCGTCGGAGGGTGAGAGCCCGTCCAGGAAGCGCCGGAGCACGGAGTCGACCGCCTCATCGGGGTGAGCGGCGGCGGCCTGACCGACGTTCTCGGCGTCGGCTGGGTGGAACAGCCAGACGAGGCACCCCCCGGACATCTCCGCGGCCACGGCCGTCGCGGCTACGTGCAGCACATCCGCCGGCCGGTCGATCGCCTGTCGCACCCGGCACCGACCGCCAGGAGTGCGCGTTCACGCCGGGCGGCGCTGCTGCCCGGCGATCTGGCGTCTGGGGACCTGGCGTCTGGGCCGGAGGGGTACGGCACAAGCGCACGCTCAGGGGCCGGACGCTCGACGGGATCGATCACGGGGACGCCGCCCACCGGGTGACGCCGCCGTCTCATGCCGAACCACCTCAGCTCGAGCCGCGGCCCGGATCAGGGCTGGACGGTGCTTCCGGACTGTGCCCGTCGTGCCTCGGCTCCGTCAAAGAACCGCGCCGTCAAGGCCCGGATCGACCCACCTCTGGCGCAAGCATGACCTCGACCCTCTGGAACTCCTTGATCGAGGAGTAGCCGGTCATGGCCATCGCCCGCCGGAGCCCGCCGAAGACGTTCGTCGTGCCGTCGTCGGTGCGCGAGGGGCCCACGAGGACCTGCTCCAGCGTGCCGACGGGTTCTGTGCGCACGCGGGTCCCGCGCGGCAGGGAGGGGTGAGATGAACCGTGCCCCCAGTGCCAGCCCCGACCCGGGGCCTCGGTCGCACGAGCCAGCGGGCCACCCATCATGACGGCGTCGGCGCCGCACGCGATCGCCTTGGCGACGTCACCCCCGGTGCGCATGCTGCCGTCGGCGATGACGTGGACGTAGCGCCCCCCGGACTCGTCGAGGTAGTCCCGCCGGGCGCCGGCAGCATCGGCCACCGCGGTTGCCATCGGGACGCCGAGCCCCATCACGCGTCGGGTCGTGTTCGCCGAGCCCCCACCGACGCCCACGAGCACGCCCGCGGCGCCGGTGCGCATGAGGTGCAGCGCTGACTGGTAGGTCGAGCAGCCCCCGACGAGGACCGGCACGTCGAGGTCGGCGATGAAGCGCTTGAGGTTCAGCGGTTCGGTGCGGCTGCTCACGTGCTCGGCCGAGACGACCGACCCCTGGATGACGAAGATGTCGACCCCGGAGTCGAGCACCGTCTGCGCGAACTGCACGGTGCGCTGGGGCGTCAACGACGCAGCGACCGTGACACCGGAGTCACGGATCTGCTTGACGCGCGCGTGGATCAGGTCGGCCTTGACCGGCTCGGCGTAGATCTCCTGGAGCCGACCGGTGACCGCTTCGGGCTCGAGGGCGGCGATCTGCTCGAACAGCGGCTCGGGGTCGTCGTACCTCGTCCACAGGCCCTCGAGGTCGAGGACGGCCAGACCGCCGAGGCGGCCGATCTCGATGGCCGTCGTCGGCGAGACGACCCCGTCCATGGGGCTCGCGACCAGCGGCAGCTCGAACCGGTAGGCGTCGATCTCCCAGGCAGTCGACACGTCCTCGGGGTCGCGGGTGCGCCGGGAGGGCGCGATGACGATGTCGTCGAAGCCGTACGCCCGGCGGCCGGACTTGCCGATCCCGATCTCGACGTCGGCCATCAGGACCGGCTCCCGTAGTTCGGCGCCTCGACGGTCATCTGGATGTCGTGGGGGTGGCTCTCCTTGAGCCCTGCAGCGGTGATCCGCACGAAGCGGCCGCGCTCGCGGAGCTCCGGGACGGTGCGCGCCCCGATGTAGAACATCGACTGGTGCAGGCCGCCGACCAGCTGGTGCACGACCGCGGACAGCGGACCGCGGTAGGGCACCTGGCCCTCGATGCCCTCGGGCACGATCATCTCGTCGGAGGGGACGTCGGCCTGGAAGTAGCGGTCCTTGGAGTAGGAGCGCTTGCCCCGGGAGGCCATCGCTGCGATCGACCCCATGCCGCGGTAGGTCTTGTACTGCTTGCCACCGACGAACACCAGGCTGCCGGGGCTCTCGTCGCAGCCCGCGAGCAGCGAACCGACCATGACCGTCTCGGCCCCCGCGACCAGGGCCTTGGCGATGTCGCCGGAGTACTGCAGACCGCCGTCGCCCACCACAGGCACTCCCGCCGGGCCGCAGGCGAGCGACGCGTCGAAGATCGCGGTCACCTGGGGGACTCCTACGCCGGCCACCACCCGGGTGGTGCAGATCGATCCGGGACCCACGCCCACCTTGACCCCGTCGGCGCCCGCGTCGACGAGGGCCTGCGCACCCGCACGGGTCGCGACGTTGCCCCCGAGGACCTGCACGTGGCGGGTCGCCGGGTCCTTCTTGAGCCGGGCGATCATGTCGAGCATCAGCCGGGCGTGGCCGTTGGCGACGTCCGGGACGAGCACGTCGACGCCGGCATCGACCAGCGTCGTGGCGCGCTCCCACGAGTCGCCGAAGTAGCCGATCGCCGCGCCGACGAGCAGTCGGCCATCCGGGTCCTTGGAGGCGTGCGGGTACTGCTCGGACCGCACGAAGTCCTTGACGGTGATCAGCCCGGCCAGCCGCCCCGTGGAGTCGACGATCGGCAGCCGTTCGCGCTTGTGCTGGCGCAAGATCGCGGTGGCGTCCTCGCGGGAGATGCCGACCGGGGCCGTGATCAGCGGCATCGGCGTCATCACGTCGGCGACCAGCGTGGTGCCCCACTCGGTCACCGAGACGAAGCGCAGGTCGCGGTTGGTGATCATGCCGAGCAGCGTGCCGTCGACCTCCACCACCGGCAGCCCGGACACGCGGTACTCACCGCAGCGCTCGTCGAGCTCCTCGAGCGTGGCCTTGGGCCCGATCGTCACCGGGTTGCCGATCATTCCCGTCTGAGTGCGCTTGACCAGGTCGACCTGGTAGGCTTGGTCCTCGAGCGACAGGTTGCGGTGCAGGATGCCGATGCCGCCCTGCCGGGCCATGGCGATCGCCATGCGCGACTCGGTGACGGTGTCCATGGCGCTCGAGACCAGCGGCACGCGCAACGACAGACCCCGGGTCAGCCGGGTCGTCGTGTCGACCTCGCTCGGGATGACGTCCGTCTCGCCCGGCAGCAGCAGAACGTCGTCGAAGGTGAGCCCCAGCGTCGGGAACTTCTCCGCGAAGGCGTCTGGTCCGGTGGCGGAGCGCTCCTCGTCGGCGATCATGGGCGCCCTTCGCTGTACGGGTGTGGAAGGGCTCGAGCCTAGCCGCCGCGGCCACCAGAGCCGCCCTTGCCCGCACCCTCCCCCGAGGTCCTGCCGGCCGGCGCGGTGACCCGGTCCCGCTGGGACGGGGCCGGCTGGGACGGTGCCGGCTGGGACGGTGCCGGCTGGGACGGGGCCCGCTGGGACGGTGCCTGCTTCTTGGCGGACTCCTTCGGGGCCGCTGGCCGAGGAGCCGGGGCGCCCGGTGCGGGCGCCGGCTCGAGCGGCGCGGGCTCCGACGTTCTCGGCGCCCGCTCGGCCGGCGGGGCCGCGTTGCTGGACCCGTCGCCCGGGGGGTCGTCGACGGAAGGTGGGTCCCCGCCGGGGTCCTTGTCCGTGTTGTTGTCCGCGTCCTTGTCCGTGTCCTTGGTCGCGTCCTTGGCTGCGTCCTTGGCTGCGTCCTTGGCTGGGTCCTTGGCTGGGTCCTTGGCTGGGTCGCCTGGGGCAGCTCCCGCCCTGCCTGCCTGCAGCCGAGCCCGGATCTCGACGGCCCGGTCGCGCCGGGCAGGGTCGTCCCCGAGTTCGGAGGTCTCGACCATGGCCCGCTCGGCCTCGGCCAGGCTGGCCCATGCCTCGTCGACCCGGCCGGCGGCGGACAGCTCGTCCGCGGTGCGCAGGAGCCCGTCCACATCGCGGCCGCGAGCAGCGGGCTCGGACGTGGCAGGGGCTGACGCGCCGGCGGTCCCGGCCGGCGCCTCGGACGGTTCCGAGCCGGTCAACGAGCCGGCGACGGTGCGCACGACCGAACCGAGCCCGTGCAGCGGGTTGCCCACCGCGACCTGCGTGCTGGCCGCGGCCACTCCGCCGAACGACAGGACACCGACGGCAAGGGCTGCCACGACAGGCCCCCGCCCGGCCCGGCGGCTGCGGGCAGCGGTCAGGGATGCCGGGGCTCGCATCGCGTCGGACGGGGCGGCGGGCGCCACATCCGCGAGCAGGTCGCGCAGGAGGCCGTGGGCCCGCTCGCGCGCCGCGTCCTGCCCGTCACCGCCGCCGGTCTGAGACGGGAGGTCCCGCGTCATCCGGTCGCCTTGGTGACGGGCGCTCGTTCCGCCATGCGCGCGCCTCCCGTCAGACACAGGTTCGTCCACCGCTCGCCCTGCTAGCCAGATCGGCTCGGGAGCGGTCCGACACGTCACCGGGAAGGGTGAACGAGGCCGCCCGTTCGTGTGCGGCGCGGCCCCGACAGGTGGGACTCCCGGAGACTGCTCGGGTCTGAGTGCGTCATCACGCTCGCCGTCGCGGGCCGCGCTCGTCCTCGCAGTCGTGCTGCGTTACGGCGAGCGCCTGTTCACCCAGCTGCCGCAGGCCATCATCCCCGGCTGACCCTGCTCACTTCCGGGACCTTCGGCCCCTGTGCCGAGTGCCTCGACGGCGCGACGATGAGAAGGCAAGCCGAGGAGGACCCCCGTGTGCGAGTACTGCGGATGCCAGGCCATCCGGTCCATCGACGAGCTGACCCGCGAGCAGACCCGCAAGGCCGTCACCGCGACCAGCGGACGGGCAGCCGAGACCGTCGACGGCGGCCACGACCAGTCCCTCTTGCGAACAGCGCGTTCCTGCTCACCGTCGTCAAGCACGGCTAGGCCGCAGGTGGTGGACATCACCGGTCGCGGCGACCTCGACGCGCTGCTGGCAGCCTTCTACGGCCGGGCCCTGGCCGACCCTGACCTGCGGCCCGTGTTCGTGGACGTGATGCGGCTCGACCTGGACGAGCATCTCCCCGTCATCGCCGCGTTCTGGGAGCATGTCTTGTTCCGGACCGGCACCTACAGCGGCCGGACGATGGACGTCCACCGCCGCGTCCACCAGCGGATCCCGCTGACCGAGTCCCACTTCTGTCGCTGGCTGGAGCTCTGGCAGAGCAGCGTGGACGAGATGTTCGCCGGGCCGGTGGCCGAGCAGGCGAAGGCGCACGCCGCCCGGATGGCTTCGGTGTTCCTCCGGAACCTCTCCGCCGGGCCGGCGCCCCGGTCTCTGCCGCTCGTTCCCGCCGCGGCCAACCAGAGTCAGCGCTCTCACCAGGTCAGGTGACGAGGCCGCGCCGGAAGCCCAGTGCCACGGCCTGGGCCCGGTCGTTGACGCCCAGCTTGCGGAAGAGCCGCCTGGCGTGGGTCTTGATGGTGTCCTCAGACAGGTAGAGGTCCTTGCCGATCTGGCCGTTGCTCTTGCCCTGGCTCATGCCGGTGAGCACCTGCAGCTCGCGCTCGGTGAGCTGACCTCCGGGCGGGGCCACACGGGTGGCCTCGCGACCCGCGAGGGCTCGACGCAGCGAGGGCTCGACGAGGTCGTCTCCGTCCAGGGCGTGAGCCACGGCTGCGCACAGCTCCTCGTGGCTCACATCCTTGAGGAGATAGCCGCGGGCGCCGTGAGAGACCGCCGCGGCGACCTGGTCGCGGTCATCCGCAGCCGTGAGCATCAGGACCTTGGCCCCCGGGTGGGCGGCGACCAGCCGCCGGGTGGCCTCGAGGCCGCCGACTCCGGGCATCCGCACGTCCATGAGTACGAGGTCGGGCTGCTCGTGGGCGTAGCGGGCCAGCACCTCCTCGCCGCTCGCGGCGGTCTCGACGCGGTCGACGCCGGGGACCCCGGCGACGAAGGTCCGGAGTCCCTCACGCACGATGCGGTGGTCGTCGCAGATGAGCACGGTGGTCACGAGGCAGCCTCACGGTGAAGGTCGGACAGGTCATGTTCGGTCGGCACGCGGTCTGGCAGCGCAGGATCAGGCAGGTCCGGCTCCGTCAGCCCGAGGGCCGCAGGTGCGCGAGGGTGTTCGATCCGGGTCGCGCCCAGAGGCAGCAGCAGCCGCACCCGGTCTCGCCCGACGACGAGCTGACCTCCGATCGCGCGGGCCCGCAGGGACCAGCCGCCGGGGTCCGGGACACCGGAGTCGATGTCCAGAACGACCCTGCCGCCGGAGCGCGTCAGGCGCACGACGACGGCGCGGTGCTCGGCGCCGGTCACCACCGCCTGCACCAACCGGTACGCGGCCGCGACACACACCTGGTCCAGCTGGGCCGCGACCTCGCCCTCGAGCCGGAGGTCGGGAGCAGGCAGGCCGGCAGCGATCCGCTGCTGGGAAAGAGCGTCGAGGGCACCCGTCAGACCCGGCTGGGTCCTCGGCCGAAGCTGCCACACGGTGCGTCGGAGCGCGACGAGGGCCTCTTGGACGGCGTCACGGGTGACGGTCGGGTCGCCGCCACGAACGGCGGCGTCGGCGGCGTACCGCGCGACGACCAGGAGCTGCAGGAGATCGTCGTGCAACCGGTCGGCCAGCGCGTCGGCGTCGGCGTCGGCGAGCAGCAGGAGCGCCACCGGGAGCTCGCGCGCACTGGACGTGTGCCCGGCTCGGGGCGCAGGCAGGACGCTGCGCACAGGTCCACCTCCACCGCTCCGGACCGGGCTCGGAGCCCGCTCTCGCGCAGTGCATCGGCAGACGGGGGCCCGGACGTGAGCCCGCCGGACCGGGTGGTTCGGGGCGGCAGGTCGTGGACCAGCCCTTGTGGATCCAGCCTGTGGATCCAGCCTTGTGGATCCAGCCCTCGTCGGCTCAGCCCTCGAGCAGGGCCGCCACGTCGGGCCGGGCGAGCCAGGCGCCGCGCACACCGGGCGGGAGATCGCTGGCGAGGGTGAGTACGGCGGAGCGGGCGGCTTGCAGGCTCCGCGCGCTCTCGGCCGGGTCGTCCTCGGCGACGAGCGCGCCGAGCAGGGCGCGGGCCGGCCAGATCAGCGGGATCGTGCCGAGGGACTCGGCGAGCGTCGCAGCGCGGCGCAGCGTGGAGGGCGCGTCGTCACCGCCCTGCCCGCCGGACACCTGCGCGATCCCCAGGATGAGCAGTCCCTTCGCGACGTGGCGGGGTGCCCGGGAGCGCTCGGCACGGGCGACCGCCTCGAGAGCCGTCTGCACCGCCTCGTCCACCTGACCGTCGAGCAGCTGGGTCTCGGCCTCGACCCAGCCCAGGCGGACCCGCTGGCGCCACCAGGCGTCGTCGCGGTTGGGGATGAGGGCCCGGGCCTGGGCCAGCCGGGCCGCTGCCTCCTGGGGCTCCTCCATCCCGACGGCGTCGGACGCGAGGCCCAGCTGCGCGTCGAAGGCCGCCTCGCCCGTCCCGTCGGTGAGCTCGAGCGCCTCGAGGTCGGAGGCCCGGGCGATGGCGTGCCGGCCGAGCTGACGGTGCACGCTCGCCACGGTGGCGGCCGCGAGGGCGGCGAACAGCCGGTACTCCGCCTGCGAGTCGTCCGCACGGCCGCTCTCGACGAGCGGCGACAGGACCGTGAGCGCGCCGCCGTACCTCCCGCCGGCTCCGAGGGCCACGCCGAGCAGCCATCCGGCGGCAGCCATCTCAGCATCGCGCCCCTGCGACTGGGCGAGGACGACCGCCTGCTCGAGCACGCTGATGGCCGCGGCGGGCTTGCCGTGGAAGGCGGCGTGCTCGCCGGTCGCGAGCAGGCTGGCGAGGTCATCCGGGGCGGTCACGCGCGCAGACTATCTGTCTCTGCCCGTCCGGCGCTCGAAGACGCACGCTCCCGCAGGCGCCTGCCGGGTCGTCAGGCCCCGAGGGACCGTTCCACGAGGGTGACGGCGTGCGGGAGGTCGACGGCCAGCGCCACCCGGTCGGGAAGGTCTTGGGGCGCCCAGCCGGGTCCGCCGGCGAGAACCGCCGTGGGCGGACGGGTCGCGGGAAAGCTGTCGAGCACCCGGGGATCGGCCGTCCCTGGCAGTTGGGACCACAGGAACAGCGCTGCCGGCCCGGTGCGCCACACGGCTGCCCGCAGGGCGAGCGCCGGCATGGCGGCGCCGAGGGTCCGGGTGGCGATGCCCCGCTCGGCCAGGCCCGCGCCGAGGGCGTACAAGGGGAGCGCGTGCTGCTCGTAAGGTGCGCAGGCGAGCAGCACCGGTCGACGTCCCGGCTCCGGCACGACGCGGTCGGACTGCCGCCGCAGGACAGCGGCCGCGCAGTCCGACAGCAGGTGCTCCACCTCGATGCCCTCGCCGGTGACGGCCCACCTCGCACCGACGGCGACGAGCACGGGTCGCAGGACGTGGTCCCAGGTGTGCAGCACGCCGTGCGCGTCGATCTGGGTCCGCAGGAGCTTGTTCACCTCCGCGGTGTCAAGGGACATCGCGGCCCGGCCGAGACCCCGCACCGCGTCGGTGGCGCCAGGAAGGGCGAGCACCCTGCCCCCCGGCCCTCCCGGGGACGTCGTGGGGACCCCGCCCGACGTCGCTCGCAGCGGATGACCCAGGGCGACCCGTGCGGCCTCACCCGGGGGGACGCCCTCCAGGGTCAGGCGGCGCATGGTCTGTAGGCGCGCCACGTCCGACGGGGCGTACCGGCGGTGCGCCCCGATCGCATGCTCCTGCGGTCCAAGTCCGTACCGCCGGTCCCAGGTGCGCAGTGTGGCCGGTGCGACGCCGAGCCGGTGAGCCACCGCAGCGACCGTCAGGTGCGGGCCCTCTGCCCCGTCGAACCGCTGGTCGTCCACAGACGAAGGATGAGGGCGGGCCGGGCTGTCCACAACTCGGACGACGTGTGGCGCGATTGCGCGGCCAAGATGTTCCTGCTCGAGGGCTTGAACAACTTGTGAAGCGGTATTAGGGTCATGCCAGGAAGGTCCCAGACCCGGCCTTCCACATTGAGGGAGAGCACCATGACCGACATCTCACGGCTTCCCGGACCGCAGTCCGACCTCTGGGAGTGGCAGTTGCAGGGCGCCTGCCGCAGCAAGGACACTGAGCTGTTCTTCCACCCAGAGGGCGAACGGGGGCCGCGTCGCAGCAACCGGGAGGCCGCCGCCAAGGCGGTGTGTGCCAGCTGCCCTGTCCTGCGCCAGTGCCGGGCCCACGCCCTCGCTGCGCACGAGCCGTACGGCGTCTGGGGCGGGATGTCGGAGCACGAGCGCGAGGCGATCCACAGCCGCGAGACCGTCCACGCGCGCTCCGCGTCGCTCGAGGCCCACGCCGCAGCCAGCTGACCGTCCGTGATCCAAGCGCGTACCGCCGCACGTCACCGTCGCGGGCGCGTATCGTTGAGAAGCGCGAGGTGGTCATCGACCGGCTCGCACCTCCCCCCGCGAGATGTGCGGAGTGCATCGCAGTGACCCGTCTTGGCGTGCCGACTTCCGCTTCGTCCCTGGGGCGGGCCGCCCCTGGGCGGCGACGGGCCCCACGCGGGGCAGCTGCGCTGGGGCTGCTCGCCCTGGTCGCAGGTTGCTCCTCCGGATCGCCCCAGCAGAACCGCCCCGGGGCGGCAGCACAGCCACCCCCGGTCTCACCCGGCGCCGCCACTGAGGCCGCTCCGGCCCCCCGGGCCCGTCCGGCAGCACTGCCCGTCCGGGAACTGGCGGCACGGATGCGCCCGGACGTCCTCGTCAGCGCCCCCCAACCCATGCCGGCCGAGGTCCTGACCCAGCTGACGGCGCTCGCACCCGACGGCGGTTCCGTCGCCTACCGGTCGGGTGTCGTACGCCTGGCCGACAAGGAGACGCGCACGGTCGGCATCGACCCGTCGACCTTCCGAGCCTTCGCCGCGGAGGGCACCGCTGAAGCCACGGCAGTGTGGCAGGCCGTCGCCCGGGGAGAGCTGGTGGTCGCACACGAACCGGCCGCGGCACTCGGACTGGTGCTGGGCAAGGACGTCCCCGCGACCGCGACGGGTCAGCCCGCTGCGCTGCGGCTCGGGGCGATCGCCACGGCCGGCGTCACGGGCGCCGACGCCGTCGTCGACGACGAGATCGGGAACCGGCTGGGGCTGCCGGCCATCAACACCGTGCTGCTGACTGCCGGCGAGGGCGGCGACCCCCAGGCGCTCGCCGACCGGGTCAGAGCGATCACCGGTCCGGCTGCCACGGTCGACCTGCTCACGCCCCCTGCCGCGAGCCCGGTCGCCTTCCTGACCGGGACCAAGGCGTCGAAGGCCTTCGGAAGCTTCTCCTACCGCTACCTCCCCGACGGCACGATCCAGCCCGACGACGACTGGGTCGCGCAGAACATCGCGACCGAGACTCTGCCGATCATGGGTGCGGTGACCTGCCACCGGCTGATGCTGCCGCAGCTGCGAGGAGCCCTCGAGGACGTCGTGAAGGCCGGGCTCGCCTCCACCCTGCACACCTACGACGGGTGCTACGTACCGCGGTTCATCGAGCGGAACCCCGAGAACTCCATCTCCCTGCACACGTGGGGCATCGCGATCGACATGGACGCGGCGACCAACTACCGGGGCATCGCCGGCACGATGCACCCCGAGGTCGTCGCCATCTTCAAGCGCTGGGGCTTCCGCTGGGGCGGCGACTGGAAGTACACCGACCCGATGCACTTCGAGCTCGGCGCGGTGCTCCCCGAGGGCAAGCGCTAGGCACGCAAGCGCGCCGACCGCAGCACGGCCCTGGCCGCGTTGCGGCCGCACAGCCCGTGCACGCCGCCGCCGGGGTGCGAGGCCGCTCCGCACATCCACAGCCCGGCGACGGGCAGGCGGTACGACGACCAGCCGGCCACCGGGCGGAAGACCAGCAGCTGGTCCGGCGCGGCCGAGCCGCCGCCGACGTCGCCACCGACGAGGTTCGGGTTGCGGCGCTGGAGGTCGAGGGGCGAGGTGATCGTCGTGTCGACGATCCGGCTGCGCAGTCCCGGGGCGTGCTGCTCCAGCCGGTCGATCATCCGGTCGGCGAAGCGCTGCTCCCAGTCGGCCGGCTCGTCCACCGGTCGCGCCGGGCAGTGGCACTCCACCCACAGGCTGGCCGCCCCGGCAGGCACCCGCGTCGGGTCGGCGCGATCCTGCTGGCCGAGGATCAGCTGCGGCAGGTCGGGCAGGCGCCGTCGGCGCACCTGCGCCTGGCTCATCGCCATCTCGTCGAGGTCGCCGCTGACGTGCACGACGACGGAGTCGGAGAGCTGCTCGTCGCGCCACGGGGCCGGCCGGTCGAGGTCGACGTCGAGCCTGAAGTAGCCGCTGGTCCACCGGTGACGGCGCAGGCTCGCAAGCCACTCCCCCGGCAGGTGCTCCTCTCCCACCAGGTCCCGGGCCAGCACATGCGGGGCGACGTCGGCCACGACCGCCCGGCGGACCGCGATGCCCTCCCCAGCGGCAGTGACCACGCCGACCGTCCGACCACCGCGCACGACCACGCGGGCGACCGGCGTGCTGGTGCGGACGACGACGCCCGCCTCCTCGGCCGCCTCGACCAGCGCGGCGGCGAGCGCGGACGCCCCGCCCACGGGAACGGGCATGCCGTGCTCCTGCGCGGCCATCGCGAGCAGGAGGGCGGGCGGGGTCGACCCTGCGGCGTCGATGCCGACGTCGGCGTGGGTCGCGTTGCCTGCGAGCAGCAGCCGAGCTGCGTCGGTCGAGAAGCGCTGCTGCGTGAAGGCCTCGACCGGCTCGAGCATCGTCCGCGCGGTGGAAAGGGCCTCGCGGACACCGTGGAACCCCCGAGCTGCTCGGAGCAGGGGCAGCGGCGCTCCGACCGGGCCGAGCACCGCGTCGAACAACGGCCGCCCGAGACGCTGCCACCACGCGTACAGCTCGAGCCAGGCCGGACCGTCGACCCCGAGACCGGCAGCGGTCTGCTCGGCCGATCGACGCAGGACGCCGGCAGGCTCGGCGAGGTCCCAGACGGCGCTGACCGGCGTCGAGGTGTGGGCCCAGCTCACGCGGCGCTCGAGACCGAGCTCGCGCAGCACCGGGCTGGCGTGGAGGACGCCGTAGAACGCCGAGCCCCAGTCGTGCACGTAGCCGCGGACGGTCGTGTCGCTGCCCACGGCGCCGCCCGCCACTGCGGCCCGCTCGAGGACCTCGACGCGCCAACCGGCCCGGGCCAGCAGGGTTGCTGCAACCAAGCCGTTGTGCCCGGCCCCGATGACCACTGCGTCGACGCTCACGCCGCGACGGTGCCACAGCCCAGGGGGCCGGCGCTCCTCGGGGCGAGCTCAGCGCCGAGTCTGCTCCACGCCCCGGTCCGGGTGCCACGACGTGATGAGGAGCTGACCACCCTCGAGCGATGTCAGGACCACCTCGGTGAGCTTGACCCGGAAGCGGTGCGCGCCGTCCTCGCCGACCGGCTGCTCCTCGACCGTTCCCGACAGCTTCGCCTCACCCGACCAGGCGCCCTCGTCGCCCTCCGGGGGGTCGACTGTCGGGGAGTGCAGCGCTAGCCGCGGGTCGCGCCGCAGGTCGAGCGCCTTGACCGCTCCGGGCATGGTGCCGGTCCAGAGCTCTCCGGCGGAGAATTCGACCTCGGTGCCGCTGATCCTGGGCGACCCGTCCTTGCGGAGGGTGGCCAGGGTGCAGTGCTTGCGCACCGTGAAGCGCTCGTGCACCTCTGCCGCGAGCTCGGGCGCCGACAGCTCGAAGGCCGCCCAGCCGGCGGCGCGGGTCTCGTCCATGCCTTTCAGCGTGGCACCCCCCTCCGACAGTCCCGGTGGGAACGCGCGACGGCCCGGCCCCTTTAAGGGGACCGGGCCGTCGTACGTTGCGTCTCGGCGGAGCCGAGCGATCAGGGACTGCGCGGAGCCGAGCGATCAGGGACTGCTAGTGGCTGTGGCCGTGTCCGCCGTGGCCGGCGTCGGCCGGCTCCTCCTCGCGCTTGTCCGCGACGAGCGTCTCGGTCGTCAGCAGCATGCTGGCGATCGAGGCGGCGTTGCGGACGGCGGAGCGGGTGACCTTGACCGGGTCGACGATCCCCTGCTTGACCAGGTCGCCGTACTCGCCGGTGGCCGCGTTGAGGCCCTGGCCGGCACCGAGCTCGCGGGCCCGGTTGACGGCGACGCGCCCCTCGAGACCGGCGTTCGCGGCGATCCAGTAGGCCGGCTCGTCGAGGGCACGGCGCACGATGCGGACACCGGTGCGCTCGTCACCCTCCTTGCCGAGGTCTCCCTCGAGCACGGCGGCGGCGTGGATGAGCGCGGCGCCACCACCGGGGACGATGCCCTCCTCGACCGCTGCCTTGGTCGCCGAGATGGCGTCCTCGAGGCGGTGCTTGCGCTCCTTGAGCTCGGTCTCGGTGTGGGCGCCGACCTTGATGACGCCGATGCCGCCGGAGAGCTTCGCGAGCCGCTCCTGCAGCTTCTCCTTGTCCCAGTCCGAGTCGCTGTTCTCGATCTCCTGCTTGATCTGGGCGACCCGACCAGCGCCCTCCTCAGACGACCCGGCGCCGTCGACGATCGTCGTCAGCTCCTTGGTCACCGTGATGGTGCGGGCCTTGCCGAGGACCTCGAGGCCGACCTGGTCGAGCTTGAGGCCGATCTCGGCGGAGACGACCTGCGCGCCGGTGAGGACGGCGATGTCCTGGAGCATCGCCTTGCGGCGGTCACCGAAGCCGGGAGCCTTGACGGCGGCGACCTTGATGGTCTTGCGGATCGCGTTGACGACCAGCGTCGACAGCGCCTCGCCGTCGACGTCCTCGGCCACGATGAGCAGCGGCTTCTGGGCCTGGACGACCTTCTCGAGCAGCGGCAGCAGCTCGGACAGCGCGCTGACCTTGCCGTTGACGACCAGGATGTGGGCGTCCTCGAGCACCGACTCCATGCGCTCGGGGTCGGTGACGAAGTAGGGGCTGATGTAGCCCTTGTCGAACTGCATGCCCTCGGTCAGCTCGAGCTCGAGGCCGGTGGTCTGGCTCTCCTCGACGGTGATGACACCGTCCTTGCCGACCTTGTCGATCGCCTCGGCGACGAGCTGGCCGACGAGGGCGTCCTGGGCCGACAGGCCCGCGACTGCGGCGACCTCGTCGTGCGTCTGCACCTCGGTCGCGGCGGCGATGAGGGCGTCGTTGACGGCCTCGACGGCCGCGTCGATGCCGACCTTGAGGCTCATCGGGTTGGCGCCGGCCGCGACGGCCCGCAGGCCCTCGTGGACCATCGACTGGCCGAGGACGGTGGCGGTGGTGGTGCCGTCACCGGCGACGTCGTTGGTCTTGGTGGCCACCTCCTTGGCGAGCTGGGCACCCATGTTCTCGTGCGGGTCAGCGAGCTCGACCTCACGGGCGATGGTGACGCCGTCGTTGGTGATGGTGGGGCCGCCGTAGGACTTGGCGATGACGACGTTGCGGCCCTTCGGGCCGAGGGTCACCTTGACGGCGTTGGCGAGGGCATCGACGCCGCGCTCGAGCGAGCGGCGGGCGTCCTCGGAGAAGCTGAGGGTCTTGGCCATGCGGTGGAGTCCTCTCGATGACGACGCCCCGGGGTCCCGACCTTCGGACCGCCGGGGCGTCGTTCGTACGTGCAGGTTGTCGTGCTGTTCAGCCTGGTGCGGGTGGAGCGGGTGGCCTAGGCCTCGATGACGGCGAGGACGTCGCGGGCAGAGAGCACGAGGTACTCCTCGCCGGCGTACTTGACCTCGGTGCCGCCGTACTTGCTGTAGAGCACCTTGTCGCCCACGGCGACGTCGAGCGGAACGCGGTTGCCGTCCTCGTAGCGACCCGGACCGACCGCCAGGACGATGCCCTCCTGGGGCTTCTCCTTCGCGGTGTCCGGGATCACGAGGCCCGAGGCGGTGGTGCTCTCGGCGTCGACGGCCTGGACGACGATGCGGTCCTCGAGCGGCTTGATGGCGACCTTGGTCGAAGTGGTCACGAGTCCTCCTGATGTGGTGCGGTGGTGGAGCCAGCTGGTGTGCGGACCGGGCGTCCTGCCGTCGCGGGGGTCAGGTGCCTGGCTGCTGTTGGCACTCTAGCCCTTCGAGTGCCAACACCACAACATCACCCCGGGAGCGCCCCGCGAAGCACGTCTCGCACGTCCATCGCACTGTCGGCCGGCAGGTCCAGCGGGCTCGACGGCGCACCGACCGCGGCCAGGCGGGCCCCCAGCGCGGCGACCATGGCACCGTTGTCAGTGCACAGGCCCGGGCGAGGGACTCTCAGGACGATGCCGGCCGATGCGCAGCGCTCCGCGGCGAGCGCGCGCAACCGGCTGTTCGCGGCGACCCCGCCCCCGATCAGCAGGTGCCCGACACCCCGGTCGCGGCAGGCCCGCACGGCCTTCGAGGTGAGGACGTCCACGACCGCCTCCTGGAAGCTCGCACACACGTCCGCCACCGGCACCGGCTGCCCCGCGGCCTGCCTCGCCTCGACCCAGCGCGCCACCGCCGTCTTGAGCCCGCTGAAGGACACGTCGTACGAAGCGTCGCGCGACATCGAGCGGGGGAAGGCGATCGCCGCGCGGTCCCCTCCGGCTGCGAGCCGGTCGACGGCAGGACCTCCGGGGAAGCCGAGTCCGAGCAACCGGGCCACCTTGTCGAACGCCTCACCGGCGGCGTCGTCGACCGTGGCGCCGAGCGGCTCCATGGTTTTCGTGACGTCCTCGACGAGGAGCAGGCTCGAGTGGCCACCTGACACGAGCAGGGCGAGGCACGGCTCGGGCAGGGGTCCGTGCTCGAGGACGTCGACAGCGACGTGCGCCGCGAGGTGGTTCACGCCGTAGAGCGGTACGTCGAGCGCGAGCGAGTAGGCCTTGGCGGCGGCCACCCCGACCAGCAGGGCCCCAGCAAGGCCCGGCCCCGCCGTGACCGCGATCGCGTCGAGGTCGCGAAGGCCGACCCCGGCCGACTCGAGGGCCCGGTGCACCGTCGGCACCATGGCCTCGAGGTGGGCGCGGCTCGCGATCTCGGGCACCACCCCGCCGAAGCGGGCGTGCTGGTCGACGCTGCTCGCCACCGCGTCGGCCAGCAGCGTCGCGCCCCGCACGATCCCGACGCCGGTCTCGTCGCACGAGGTTTCGATCCCGAGGACCAGCGGCTCGTCGGAGGTCGGGGCAGACATGACTGGCAGCCTAAGCAGGTGCCCCGTTCCCGCCCGCCGGGTCAGGCTCGACGGGTCAAGACCAGGGCGTCGACGCGACCCGGGTAGTAGCCGCGGCGGACGCCGGTCTGCCGGAACCCGTGCCGGGCGTAGAGCCGCTGCGCGGTCGCGTTGTCGGCCCTGACCTCGAGGCCGACCGAGCGCTGCCCGCGACGCTCAGCCTCGTCGAGCAGAGCGGTGAGCAGCCCCGAACCGAGCCCCGACCGCTGCGCCGAGGGGGCGACGGCCATGGTCTGGACGAAGGCCTCGTCGGGGTAGTCGCACAGCCCGGCGTAGCCGACGATCTCAGCGTCCTGCACAGCGACCAGGTAGTGCCGGGTGTCGAGCTGGCCGAGCTCGGACCAGAACAGCGCCTCGGTCCACGGCTCGGGCGCGAACACGGCCCGCTCGAGCGGCATCAGGCGGGCGATGTGCCACCAGCGCATCGGTTCCAGAGCCACCGGCAGCGGCCGTACGAGGTGCGCGCTCACCAGGTCGCCGCCTCGGTGACGGTGCTGCCGTGGCGCAGTGACACCCGGTGCAGCAGGTCGCCCCCGCGCAGGTGGACCTCGTCGTCCAGCCGGCCGAGCCACTGCGCGTAGGGCGGGATCGGATCGCTCTCCCAGGCCAGTGCGCCGGCGTCGTAGGCCGACAACCCGTTGTCGTCCAGCAGCAGGGCCAGCCCGTGGTCGGGCACCGCCTCCAGGTGGCGGACGCTCGGCCGGTCGAGGCGCGACCAGACGTCCGGGTCCCGGGTGTCGACCAGGTAGGGCCCTCCGCCAACGACGACGAGCAGCGTCGAGGGCTGCGGCCAGGACGAGATCACCGACAGGTCACCGGCATTGAGCTCACTGGCGAACACGCCCGTCCACACCCGCCCCGTCGAGGCACCGATGCGCAGCCACGCCCCGTCGCGTCCGCCGTCGCGCCGCGCCCCCGGGTAGTAGACGCGCTCCGGCACCTTGGAGAGCCCTCGGAGCGTGCGCTCGTGGGACACGGTGAAGTCGTGCGTGAAGGCGTCCAGCCAGATCGGGGTGTCGGTCACCGCGACCGCCCGCTCATGCCGTGACCCGCTTGCCCGCTCCTGGTTCCACCGCGTCAGGCCGGCGGAGGTAGAGCGGGGTCAGCGGGTCGGAAGGGGCAGCGGACAGCACCCGGGAGGCAGCAGCACGAACCAGCTCGACGGGGTCCGGGTGCAGGTGGGTGTCCTCGACGTCCAGGCCCGAGAAGGCCTCCCGGTAGAGGACGGCCCCCGCACCGAGCAGGGTCGGGCGGTCGGGCCGGGCATAGGGGTCGGGAAGCGCGCCCGCAGCCATGAGGTGGTCGGCCAGATCGACCGGCGTGGCCACGGACGGTCCCTCGAGTCGCACACCGTCGCGGTAGCGCGCCCAGTAGACCTCCCGCCGACGGGCGTCCATGACCACCGCGACGTGCCCACCCCGTCCAACGGCATCGAGCGAGCAGACGCCGTACGCCGGGATCCCCAGGGCATCGGCCAGCGCAGCGGCGGTCACCAACCCGACCCGCAGCCCCGTGAAGGGACCGGGGCCGGTGCCCACGACGACTGCCGTCAGCGCGGAGCCACCCGTGGCAGAGAGGCACTCCTGGACCCCGCTTGCGAGCAGCTCCCCATGTCGGCGTGCGTCCACGACCACCCGCGCAGTCACGAGCTCCGCGGTCCCGTCGGGATCCAGCGACACCAGGCCGGCCGACACCGCAGGCGACGACGTGTCCAGCGCGAGGATCAGCACCCTGCCCACGCTAGGCGGTGGGGCAGCACCAGGGACGAGGACGGCGCACCGCAGACGCGCTCCGTCCGCTAGCCAGTCCGACGTCGCGCGGGTCGGGACAGCGACGGGCGGCCCCGTCCGGCCTACGCCTGCTCGTACTGCTGCACCAGCTCGCGCTTGAGCACCTTGCCCGACGGGCCGAGCGGGAACGCGTCGGCGAAGAACACCCGCCGCGGGTACTTGTAGGCGGCCAGCTTGGTCTTGGCCCAGGCCGACAGCTCCTCTGCGGTGACCTCATCGCCGGCCGGGTCGAGGATCACGACCGCGCAGACCTCCTCGCCGTACTGCGGGTCCGGCAGCCCGATCACGGCGACCTGGCCGACGGCCGGGTGGCGCAGGAGAGCTTCCTCGACCTCGCGGGGGTAGATGTTGTAGCCCCCGCGGATCACCATGTCCTTCTTGCGGTCGACGATCGAGATGTAGCCGTCCTCGTCCTTGGTGCCGAGGTCGCCGGTGCGGAACCACCCGTCCACGATCGCGGCCGCCGTCGCCTCCGGCTTGTTGAGGTAGCCCTTGAAGACGTTGTGCCCGCGGACGACGATCTCGCCGAGCTCGCCGGTGGGGAGCAGATCGATCCGCTCCTCGATCTCCGCCGCAGCGACCTCGACCTCGACACCCCAGATGGCCTTGCCGACCGTGCCGGGCTTTGGGGTGGACCCGACCTGGTTGAACGAGGCGACCGGTGAGGTCTCGGTGAGCCCGTAGCCCTCGAGGACCTGTGTGCCGAAGACCTCGCCGAACTGCTCGAGGACCGGTACGGGAAGGGCGGCTCCTCCGGACAGGGCCGACTTGAGCTTGGGCCGGTGCTCGGAGGTCTTGGCCGCCTCGATCAACCCGATGTACATGGTCGGGACACCCATGAAGATCGTGCACTTCTCCTTGGCGAGCAGCTCGAGGGCCTGCGCCCCGTCGAAGCGCGGGAGCAGGACGACGCTCGCCCCGACGTAGAAGGCTGTGTTCATGCAGCAGGTCTGGCCGAAGGTGTGGAACAGCGGCAGGCAGCCGAGCACGACGTCGTCGGCGTTGATGTCGAACGAGTGCATGGCTGACGCGACGACGTTCATCGTCACGTTGAGGTGGCTGATCTCGGCGCCCTTCGGGGTGCCCGTCGTCCCGCTCGTGTAGAGGATGACCGCCGTGTCGTCGGGCTCGGTCGGCACGAAGGAGTCAATCGGCGTGGCAGACAGGGCGAGGGTGTCGATGCGCTCCGGCCCGCCCTCGTCGGGCGAGGTGCCGCCGTCCATCACCGCGAGCACCGGGATGCCAGCGAGCTCCGCGCCCTTGGCCCCCTCACCGAGCAGCGGGGCGGCGCAGATCAGCGTCTTGGCACCCGAGTCCTCGAGGACGTACTGGATCTCCTCAGCCTTGAGCAGCGCGTGCACCGGCACCGCGACGGCGCCGAGGGCCAGCGCGCCGTAGTAGGCCAGCGGGAAGTGCGGGGTGTTGGGGAGCAGCAGGGCCACCTTGTCCCCCGGCTCGACGCCTCGCTCGCGCAGGACCGCGGCGTACTGGAGGGCGTGACCCCACAGCTGGGCGTAGGTCAGTCGGAGGTCCCCGAGGACGACGGCGGTGCGGTCGGCATGGCGGACCGCAGACTCGGCCAGGATGCTGGCGATCGTCAAGGACATGGCAGTCACTCCAGGGGCAGTGGGGAACGGGCGGCGGGTGAGGCGCAGGTCACAGTCTCGCCCATGCCCCGGCCCCATGCCGACCGGGGTGGTGGGGGTGGGAACGCCGACGGCGGCCGGTCCCGAGAGGGACCGACCGCCGAGGGTGCGTGCAGGGGAACTACTTGACGTTCGGCAGCCCGTTGCCTGTCGGGGAGAACGGCTTCTTGTCGAACTTCTCGATCGTCGAGTCGTCCTTGCCCGTCGTCTGCGGCGGGACGAGCTCCTTGAACTTGGTGCCCTCGATCTGGACGACGGAGACACCGCTGATCCCGCGGTGGGACTCCTTGCTGTACTCCATCGGAGCCAGCCAGGGGCCCTCGAACTTCGCGCCCTTGCTCTCGATCGCCTTGACGATGCCCTCGCGGCTGAGGTCCTTGCCTGCGCCCTGCATAGCTGAGACCAGCGTGTAGGCCTGGCTCATGCCGTAGAGCCGGAAGTTCGTCATCGGCTTGCCGTCGCCGTGGGTCTCCCACACCTTGGTGAACAGCTTCGTCCACTCGTTGTCAGGCTCCTCCACCGTCGGCAGGTACTTCGTGGTGATGACGTTGTTGAGCAGGCCACCGTCGGTCACCGCTCCCTTGGAGAAGCGGTTGAGCAGGGAGCCGACCAGGCTGATGTCGGAGCCGACGTTGGAGTAGGCCCACTGCGGCTTGTAGTTCAGGCGCAGAGCGGTGAGCTGGCTCAGTGCCGTGTAGGACGGCACGTTGAAGCCGACGACGAAGTCGGCGCCCTTGGCCTGCAGCTCGGCGATCTGCGGACCCACGTCGGTGTTGCCCGGGGTGTAGGTGACCTCGGCGACGATCTGCTTGCTCAGGAACTGCTTGGCGCCCTTGGAGCCGTCGCGTCCGAAGTCGTCGCCCTGGAGGAACAGGCCGACCTTGGCCTGCGGAAACTTCTCGGCGATGTACTTGCCGAGGATCTTGCCCTCGACCTCGTAGTTGGGCTGCCAGCCGAAGGTGAAGGGGTACTTCTCGGGCTGGTTCCAGGCGAGCGCGCCCGAAGAGACGAACAGGTCGGGGACCTTCTCCTCGTTCAGGAAGTCGACCACGGCGCTGTGGGTCGGCGTGCCGAGGCCGCCGAGCAGGCCGAAGACCTGGTCCTGCTGGACGAGCTGGTTCGTCACCTGGGTGGTGGTGGCGGGGTTGTAGGTGTCGTCTCGGACCTGGAACTCGATCTTGCGACCGTTGACGCCGCCGGCGGCGTTCACGTAGTCGAAGTACGCCTTCTGACCGGTCGGGATCTCGGAGTAGCCGGGGGCGGCCACACCGGTCAGCGGCATGTGAGTGCCGATCTTGATCGCCGTGTCGGTGACGCCGACCTTGCTGCCCTCGGAGACCGGCTCGTCGCTCGCACCCTCCTCGGTGCCACCGCAGGCTGCGAGCAGCAGCGACGCGGTCGCCAGCACTGCGACGGCCTTGACGGCCGAGCGGGATCTGTAGGTCCTCACCATGCTCCTCCTGTTCGCTCCGACCACCGAGCGGCGACCGGCTCAAGCGCCATCCTGACCGAGCTCCTCGCGGTTAGACCGTTCGGCGCAGTGACGTTGTGGGACTGTGACCGGCGCGTTACGAATTACCGCTCTGTTGCGCTGCGGCGGTCTCCTTGTGTGCCTTTGCCTGCTTCGCACCCTTGCGGCTGAGGTAGGCGAAGCGCAGCGAGCCGACGAGCCCCCGGGGCGCCAGCAGCATCACCAGGATCAGCACGACGCCGAACACCAGCGGCGTGATGTTCGCCGCCTGCGCCGCGTTCAGACCGCCGTTCAGGCCGAGGTTCGTGACGAACGGACGCAGGAACACCACGATCAAGCAGCCGATGATCGCCCCGACCAGGCTCCCCAGACCGCCCAGCACGATGGCAACCAGCAGGGTGATCGACAGCACCAGCGTGAACGTGGTCGGCGCGGTCAAGCGGGTGACGATAGCGATCATGACGCCGCCGACTCCTGCGCAGGCGGCGCTGACGACGAAGGCGAGGATCCGGTACCGCGCGAGGTTGATCCCGGCCAGCTCAGCGGCCACCTCGTCGTCGCGGACCGCCCGCCAGGTGCGCCCGTAGCGACTGACGATCAGGTTGCTCAGCAGAAGCAGGACCAGCAGGGCCAAGGCCCACCCGACGTACGCCGTGAACTTCTGCGTGGACAGGTCGTTGCCGGTGATCCCGGTCAGCAGGCTCTTGAAGTTCGGGCTGGGCTTGGGCGGCGTGACCCGCAGGCCCTGCTCACCGCCGAGGGACTCCTCGAAGTAGAGAGCGAGTCCGGGCAGGCCGACCGCGAGGGCCAGGGTGGCCCCGGCGAGGTAGGGCCCGTGCAGGCGGGCGGCAGCCGCTCCGACGACCGCTCCGACCAGCGCGGTCAACGTCACGGCGATGACGATGACGACGGCGAACGGCAGCGGGCTCTCCTGCTCCAGCAGGACCGCCGTCGTGTAGGCGGCGACCGCCATGAGCGCGCCGTGGCCCAGGGAGATCTGACCGTTCAGCCCGGTGAGGACTGTGAGCCCGGCGACGGCGGGCACGAAGTACGACAGCTCGCCGATCTGGGAGCCGCGGAAGGGGGAGACCGTCTCGAGGAGCAGGGCGATGCCGGCGAAGGCGAGCAGCATCAGTCCGACGTGGCGCAGCAGGGTGCTCTCCAGCAGCCCACCGCCCTGACCGCTCGTGGCGCCCTCGGTCGCGAGGGCCTTCTCGGTCGTGTGCTTGGTCTGAGTGTCAGCCATCGGGTCAGACCTTCCGCGCGACGGAGCTGGAGAACAGGCCACCCGGCCTCAGCAGCAGGACGGTGATGAGGATCGCCAGTGAGGCCAGCGTGACCAGCTCGCTCGCGATGTAGCCCTGCACGTAGGCCAGGGACAGCCCGAGCACGAGGCCGCCGACGACGGCACCGATGAAGCTGTCGAGGCCTCCGAGGACGGCAGCGACGAAGCCGAAGACGACGACGCTGTCCATGAAGTTCGGCGAGATGAAGTTGCCCCCGGCGATCAGCATGCCGGCGAGCGAGCCGAACAGGCCGGCGAGCGCCCACCCCAGCGTCAGCATGCGACCGACCCGGACACCGAGCAGGCGGGCCACCTCCTGGCCGAACGCCGAGGCGCGCATCTGCAGGCCGAGGCTCGAGAAGCGGAACAGCGCGAGCAGCGCAGCCATCGCGATGAGCACTGCTACGACGTTGAAGATGTTGGTCGGCGTGAGGTTGATCGACGTGTCACCGATCCGGAGCCCACGCACGTCGAAGGGTGCGGGGAAGCCTTCGAAGGTGTTCCCGAACACGACGGAGGCCAGGGCGATGAGGCTGATGAAGATGCCGAGCGTCACGATGACCGCGTTGATCTCGGGCCCGGTCTCGACCGGGCGCACGATCACCCGCTCGAGGATCGCCCCGAGCAGGAACCCCGAGACCAGCGCGGCCAGCAGGGCGAGCCAGTAGCTGTCGGTGGCCTTGAAGACGTCGAGAGCGATGTATGTGGTGAACATGGCCTGGGCGCCTTGTCCGAAGTTGACGATCCGGGTGGCCCGGAAGATCAGGACGAGGCACAGGGCGAAGGCCGCGAAGATGAAGCCGTTGGTCAGGCCGATCAGGGTGTTGTCCACGAACTGCTTCACGACGCGGCTCCGGGGAGTGAGGGGTCAGTAGGTGAGATCGCCGTGTCGGGGGCGGACATGTCAGAACCCCAGGTAGGCATGGCGCAGGCCCTCGTCGGCCATGAGGGTCTTGGCGTCCTCGGTGGCGACGACGCGACCGAGGTTCAGCACGACCCCGGTGTCGGCGATGCCGAGGGCGGACTTGGCGTTCTGCTCCACGAGCAGGACGGCGAGGTCGGTCCGGTCGACCAGGTCGCGGACGAGGGCGAAGATCTGGTTGACGATCAGCGGGGCAAGGCCCAGCGACGGCTCGTCGAGCAGCAGGACCTTGGGCTTGGCGAGCAGGGCCCGCCCGACCACCAGCATCTGCCGCTCCCCGCCGGAGAGCGTGTGGGCGCTGAGCTTGCGCCGCTTGTCGAGCGGTGGGAACTGCTCGTAGACCTCCTGCAGGCGCTCGTCGGTGTCGTCGTCCTTGCGCCACAGGGACCCGAGGCGCAGGTTCTCCTCGACGGTGAGCTCGGCGATGACGCCACGTCCCTCGGGGACGTGGGCCATGCCGAGGCGCACCATGCCCTCGACGGGGGTGCGGGTGATGTCCTGGCCGCCCAGGGTCACCGTGCCGCTGCGGCTCTTGACCAGTCCGGAGACCGTGCGCAGCAGCGTCGTCTTGCCCGCGCCGTTCGCGCCGAGCACGGCGGTGATCTTGCCGGCGGGCACGGAGATCGAGACTCCGTCGAGCGCCGTGACCGGACCGTACGTCGCGACCAGGTCGGAGATCTCGAGCACGTCAGACCTCCTTCGAGCTGGCGTTGTCGTCGGCCAGGCCTGAGTCGTCGTCGTCGCCGAGGTAGGCAGCGAGCACCATCGGGTTCTCGCGGATCTCAGCCGGCGTCCCGTTGGCGATCACCTTGCCGAAGTCGAGGACCGTGATCCGGTCGCACACCGACATCACGAGGTCCATGTGGTGCTCGACGAGCATCACGGCCATGCGGCCGGACAGGTGGCGGATGGTCTCGCCCAGCTCGTCCATGTCGTCGTGGCCGACACCGCCGGCCGGCTCGTCCAGCAGCAGCAGGTCCGGCTCGAGGACCAGTGCGCGGGCGAGGGCCACCCGCTTCTGCACCGGGTAGGGGAGGCTGCCCGGGTAGCGACCGGCGTAGGACGCGGCGCCCACCGACTCGAGCGCTGCCATCGAGCGGTCGCGGAGCACCCGCTCGTCACGGTCGCTCTTGGGCAGGGCGAGCAGTGCGCTCAGGAAGCCGGCCTTGGCCTGCGACCCGACACCCGTCATGACGTTCTCGAGCACCGTCAGGCCCTCGAACAGCCCCACGCCCTGGAGGGTGCGGGCGATGCCGAGACCAGCCAGCTTGTGCGGGCGCAGGCCCACGAGCGGCTCGCCCCGCCAGTTCAACGATCCCTCGTTCGGCCGGGTGAAGCCGCAGACGACGTTGAACAGGGTGGTCTTGCCAGCGCCGTTCGGACCGATGACCCCCAGCACCTCCCCCTGCTCGACGTGCAGGCTGACGTCGTTCAGCGCGGTGAGACCACCGAACCGGACGGTGATGCCGTTGGCCTCGAAGCGCTGACCACCGGGCGCTCGGCCGTCCGTGTCGCTCCTGACCCGGCGCGAACCGGGCTCGTGGTCCGGGGCTGGCCTCTCCTCGGCTGGCCTCTGTTGGGCTGGGGGCTGGCCCGAGCCGGACTGCTCTGTCCCGAGCTGGGTGCTACCCGGCCGCTCGGGACCACCTGCGCCGCCTTCGGCTGGCGGCACCTGCTGCTGCATGCGGGCTCCTCTGCGTCGCGGCGGGTCGTTGCCGGGGCTGGTGGGCCGGTGTGACGGATCTCGTTGACGTTGCTGACGGCATACAAGCGCATCCACGTGTGATGCACGACACCGGCCTCCCCGATGTGCCCAAGTCGTAACACCACATGCACCGATCCGAGCTCATCCCCGGCCGGCTGCGGGCCGCTGTGACTGCACCCATCTGGGGCCGTGCGCCCGAACCGTGACGAACCGGACGTCGGCGTGAGCACCGGCCGACGGCGTCGAGGACGGACGCGCCAGCTCGATCTCGAGGCGCGACGGCGACAGGCCCTCGACCACCCCCTCGCCCCACTCCACGACCGTCACGCTGTCGGGCAGCCACTCATCGAGCTCGAGGTCGTCCAGGTCGAGATCTGTCCCACCGGGACCCGGACCGCCGCCGTCCGACCCGCGCAGCCGGTAGGCGTCGACGTGCACCAGCGGGACCGGCCCGCGATGGACGCGCGCGAGGACGAACGTGGGGCTGGTGACGGCGCCCGTGACGCCGAGGCCGGCGCCGATCCCCTGAGCCAGCGCCGTCTTGCCGGCCCCGAGCGGCCCCGACAGCACCACGAGGTCACCGGCCCGCAGGTCGGCGGCGAGGCGCTCGCCGAGGCTTCGCGTGGCGGTCACGTCGTCCAGCTGGAGCATCAGCGGGCGGACCAGCTCGCCCGGCACCAGCTCCTCGAAGCCCAGAGCCGCCCACTGGTCATCGAGCTCGGCTGCGACGCGGAGGTCGAGGACGTCGCCGGGCTCGGCTAGCGCGGCGCGAGCACCGGCGAGGTCGGCCACCTCCCGGGACCAGCTCACCGGAAGTCCCCTGCCCAGCGCACCGCGGTGGCCAGATCCTCGGCGAGCAGTCGGCGGGGCTCGCCGCTCGGCCCCCCGCGGAGCGCGGCGCTCGGGTGATAGGTCGGGAGCACGCGTACGCCCGCAATCTCGTGCACCGCACCGCGCACGGCAGCGAGCGTGGTGGGCCCGAGGAACCAGCGGGTGGCCGAGAGGCCGAGGGCCACCACGACGACGGGATCGGCCAGCTCCAGCTGACGCGCAGTCCAGGGCCGGCAGTTCGCGCTCTCGGTGCGGGTCGGTGGACGGTTGCCGGGCGGGCGGCACTTCAGCGTGTTGAGGACCGCCACGTCGGCCCGGGCGGCACCGGCCAGCGCGAGCAGCTCGTCAAGAAGCTGCCCGCTGCGCCCGACGAAGGGCAGCCCGCTCCGGTCCTCGTGCGCACCCGGGGCCTCGCCCATCAGCACCAGGCGGACGGGCACCGGCGGCGGCACCACACCGGGGACGACCTGGAGGCGCGTCGCCGCCAGCTCGGGACAGGCCGTGCAGGCCCGGGCAAGGGCGGCGAGGCTCTCGAGGTCTGGCGACTCCCGGGCGGCCACGCGTACGGCCTCCGCGTCCTGAAGGGCGCTCACGCGGTGAGCGCTCCCCCGCGCCCCCGGGCCCGTCCGACCAGGGCGCGGAGCTGGAGGGTCACGAGCGACGCTCGTTCGAGCTGCACCATGTGGCCAGCCCCCTCGACGACGACCAACGTGGCGGAGGGGAGCAGGTCGGCCATCGCCTGGCTGTGGTCGAGCGGCGTCACGAGATCCTTGCTTCCGACGAGCACGAGCACCTCGACGTCCTGCATCGCCGCGAGCGCCGCGAGCCTGTCGTGCGTCGTCAGCGTGTCGTAGAACTCGGCCATGACCTCGACGGGGGTGCGAGCGGCCATCTGCTCGACGAACTGCACCAGTGCCGGGCTCACGTCCTGATCACCGAAGCCGGTGCGTCGCGCGATGAGGAAGGCGAGGTCGCTTCCGAGCTGACGCGTCTTCTCGAACGTCGACGGCCGGCGACGCACGCCGCGGGTCAGCAGCGGCACGACGACCCGGCTGAGCGGGCGCACCGCAGACGGGAGCCCGAAGGTCAGCTCGTCGAGCTTGCCGGTGGACGTGGCGAGCAGCGCGACCCCCACGACGCGCTTCCCGAACAGGTCCGGCCGGGCCTGCGCCAACGCCATGATCGTCATGCCGCCCATGGAGTGGCCGACCAGCACGACCTGACCTTCGGGAACGACCTCGGCGAGGATCGTCTCGAGGTCCCGCCCGAGCCGGTCGATGGTGGCGCTCTCCGCAGGCCCGCGGCCGCTGCGACCGTGCGAGCGGTGGTCGTAGAAGACCAGTCTCCCGGGGTTGTCCTCGCTGAGGGCCTGGCGCTGGTAGTGCCAGCCGGCCATCTCCTGGATGTAGCCGTGCAGGAAGACGACGGTCAGCGCGGCGTCCAGGGGACCGATCTCCTCGACGTGAAGCGGCACGCCGTCCGAGGCCACCACGGCGCGGACCCGGTCTGCCGGGAGGGCGAAGAACGGCTCGTCAGCCGCGTCGTCCGGGCGCCGGCGCGGGCCGCCCACGAGGCGGCGCTCGGCGGCGAGGCCCACGGCCGCCCCGACCGCCACGACGCCGAAGACGGCCCCCAGGAGTCCGCTGCCTCTCGGGGGTCTCACGTGGTGCCTCCCACCAGTACGCGGGGCACCCGGGCCCCGATCCGCGTCACGATCTCGTAGTTGATGGTGCCGAGCACCTCGGCCCAGTCCTGGGCGGTCGGCTCCCCCTGGTCGCCCGGACCGAACAGCAGCACCTCGTCGCCTGCGGCCACCTCGTCTGTTCCGACGTCCAGCACGAACTGGTCCATGCAGACCGTCCCGGCGATGGTCCGGCGTCGTCCGCGCAGCTGGACCGGGCCGATGCCGGTGGCACTGCGGGGGACCCCGTCGGCGTAGCCCAGGGGCACGAGGGCCAGCGTCGTCGGGTCGCTCGTCACGTGCCGGTGCAGGTAGCTGACGCCGCTGCCCGACGGCACCTGCTTCACCAGGGCCACCGTGCTGGCGAGCGTCATGGCAGGGCGCAGGCCGAACTGCTCGGGCCCGCCGAGCTGCGGGACGGGCGAGAGCCCGTAGGCCGCGAGCCCCGGGCGGACGAGGTCGTAGTGGGTGCTCGGTGCGGTCAGCGTCGCCGCCGAGTTGGCGAGATGGCGCACCTCCGGCTGCAACCCGGCCCGTTCCGCGACCTCGAGGGCCTCGGCGAAGACCGAGGCCTGACGGGCGTTGGTGGGGTGGTCCGGGCCGCCGTCCGCGAACGCGAAGTGGCTCCACACCCCGGTGATCTGCACGTCCCCGCCCGCCTCGGCCTCGGCCGCAGCGGCGCAGAGGTCGGGCCAGGCGTCGGGCATCGCGCCGCCACGGGACAGCCCGGTGTCGACCTTGAGCTGGAGGCGGGCCGGCCGACCGGCGGCCCCGGCGGCCGTCGCAGCCGCCCCGAGCTCGGCCCCGTCGTAGATCCCGAGGTCGACGCCGGCGGCGACTGCCGGCACGAGATCCTCGCCGGGCGTCGTGAGCCAGGCCAGGAGGGGGACGTCGACACCAGAGGCGCGCAGCGCGAGGGCCTCCTCGAGGAACGCCACCCCGAGCCAGGCAGCCCCGCCGGCGACCGCCGCCCGGGCGCTCGGGACGAGACCGTGCCCGTAGCCGTCGGCCTTGACGACGACCATCACCCCGGCCCCGCCGGCCGCATGCTCGGCCAGGGCTCGGACGTTGTCGCGGATCGCGCCGAGGTCGATCCTCGCCTCGGTCCTCACGTCAGGCCCCCCGTTCGTCGTCCCTGCCCGGCGGCCAGTCTCGCAGTCGCGCGTACGGCGGCGTTCCACGAGCTGAGGACGGCGGAGGCCGAGGTCGTGGCGCCGTCGGCCGACAGGCTGCCCGCGACGCCGTGCAGGTAGGCCCCCACCGCCCCGGCGTCGAGCGCCGAGGCCCCGCGCGCGAGCAGGGCCCCGCACCCACCGGACAGCACGTCCCCCGAGCCGGCCGTCGCCAGTGCAGGCGATCCGGTCGGGTTCACCCTGGCTGGGCCCTCGGGGCCGACGACGATCGTGGCGTCGCCCTTGAGCAGGACCGTGACGCCGAGGTTCCCGGCCAACCTGCGGGCGGAGCCGGTCCGGTCATCGGTCAGCTCGGCGCCGGGGAAGCGGGCGAACTCCCGGTCGTGCGGGGTGAGCAGCGTGGGTGCCGTGCGACGGCGCAGCCACTCGGGGTGCGCAGCGCAGATGGTCAGGGCGTCGGCGTCGACGAGCACCGGGACGTCCTGCGCGAGGATCGCTTCGACGGTCTCCGCCGCCTCGGCGTCCGTGCCGAGACCCGGGCCGACCACCCACGCCTGTACCTGGCCGGCGTCGACGACCGAGGCCCCCCGGTGCTCGGTCACGACGGCCTCCGGCCAGCGCGAGCGCACCTGCTCCGCGGCGTGCGTCGCTCCGGCGAAACGGACCATGCCGGCGCCGGCCTGGACGGCCGCACCGACGCTGAGAACGGCGGCCCCGGTGTACTGCTGGGATCCGGCGGCGACACCCAGCACACCGCGGGTGTACTTGTCGGACGTGTGCTCGCTTCCAGGCAGCAGGCGTACGACCTCGTCGGCCTCGAGCACCTCGATCGGAGCCGGCTCGAGATAGCGGTCGAGACCGATGTCGACGAGGTGCACCTGTCCGGCGAACACGCGTCCCGCCCCGACGAACAGACCGGGCTTGAGCGTGCCGAAGGTGATGGTCGAGCCAGCCCGCACGGCAGCGCCCTCGACCGCCCCTGTGTCCGCGGCGACTCCGCTGGGCAGGTCGACCGCCACGACGTCGAGCCCCTCCACCCGGCTGACGAGCTCGGCTGCCTCGGCGCGCAACGGTCCGCGTCCGCCGATCCCGACGAGGCCGTCGATGACCAGCCCCCCGCGCGACCAGCCCGCCCCGCGGGCGTCCCGCTCGCTCGGCACCGTGCCCACGCGGCCACCGGCGGCAAGCAGTGCTGCGAGGGCGTCCGGTCGAGGGGTGCCGGTCAGCACAGCCGTGACCGCAGCCCCTCGCGACGCCAGTCGGGCACCGGCCCACAGCGCGTCGGCCCCGTTGTCACCGGACCCGACCAGCAGGCACACCTGCGAGCCGTAGACGTGACCGAGTCGGGCGGCGCAGGCGACGGCGAGCCCGGCAGCGGCCCGCTGCATGAGGACGCCGTCCGGCAGGGTCGCTCTGAGCGCCTGCTCGGCCCGGCGCACCTGCGAGGTGGTGTGCGCTCGCCTCATCGCGCGGTCACCCGCCCACCCGATCGTGCGGTCACGACTCGGCGATGACGACGGCGGTCGCCACGCCCCCGTCGTGCGACAGCGACAGGTGCCACGTCGTGATGCCCTGGGCGGTCGCCTCGTCGGCAACACCGCCGTGCAGGACCAGCCGCGGCCGTCCGGTCGGCTCGCGCACCACCTCGGCGTCGCGCCAGCGCAGTCCCCCGGGGGCGCCGAGCGCCTTGGCAACGGCCTCCTTGGCCGCGAAGCGGGCCGCGAGGGACTCGATGCGCTCCGTCTCGCGCTCGGCGTCGGTGAACAGCCGGTCCGCGAGCCCGGGGGTGCGGTGCAGCGCCCGCGCCAGGCGGTCGACCTGCACCACGTCGATCCCCACACCGACGATCACGTCGCTACTCGACCGTGACGGACTTGGCGAGGTTGCGGGGCTGGTCGACGTCGAGCCCACGGGCGGCGGCGATCTCGGCCGAGATGACCTGCATGGGCACGATCGTCAGCAAGGGCGTCAGCAAAGACTTGGTGTCCGGGATCCAGATCACGTCGTCGGCGTAGGGCAGGACGCTGTCGTCGCCCTCGGTCGCCACCACGATCGTGCGGGCCCCACGGGCGCGCACCTCCTGGATGTTGTTGATCAGCTTGGCCTGCAGGGCGTGCCGCGGAGCGATGATCACCACCGGCGTACCCTGCTCGATGAGCGCGATCGGGCCGTGCTTGATCTCTCCCGCCGGGAAGCCCTCGGCCGAGATGTAGGCCAGCTCCTTGAGCTTGAGGGCCCCCTCGAGAGCCATCGGGTAGCCCACGTGGCGCCCCAGGAACAGCACCCGGTGCTCGTCCTTGAGGCTGCGGGCGAGCTCGCGCACCGGCTCCATGCGCCCGAGCAGATCGGCGACGAGGTCGGGGATCTCCTGCAGGTCGCGCATGTGGGCGCGGACCTCGTCGGGGTCACGCGTGCCCCTCACCTGCGCCAGGTAGAGGCCGACGACGTACATCGCAGCGAGCTGGGCGATGACCGCCTTGGTCGACGCGACGGCGACCTCCGGCCCACCGCGGGTGTAGAACGCGGCGTCGCTCTCCCGGCTGATCGTGGAGCCGATGGTGTTGGTCACCGCCAGCACCCACGCCCGCTGCTGCCGTGCGTGGCGCAGGGCCTCGAGGGTGTCGGCCGTCTCGCCGCTCTGGCTGATCGCGATGACGAGGGTGCTGCGTCCGACGACGGGGTCGCGGTAGCGGAACTCCGAGGCCATCTCGACGTGCACGGGCAGGCGGCACCAGCGCTCGATGGCGTACTTGCCGACGAGCCCCGAGTGGTAGGAGGAACCGCAGGCGATGATGACGACCTGGTCGATGCCACGGATGTCCTGGTCGCTCATCGCGAGCTCGTCCAGGTGGAGCAGCCCCTGCTCGGTCAGCCGGCCGCCGAGGGTGTCGCGTACGGCGTCGGGCTGCTCCTGGATCTCCTTGAGCATGAAGAACTCGTAGCCGCCCTTCTCGGCGGCGTCGGTGTCCCAGTCGACGTGGTAGGTCTCGCCCTCGACGACGACGCCGTCGAGGTTGGTCACCTGCACCCCGGACCGGCGGACCTCGACCACCTGGTCCTGCTCCACGGCGCGGGCCTCGCGGGTGTGCGCGATGAACGCCGTGACGTCGGACCCGACGAAGTTCTCGCCGTCGCCGAGACCGATGACCAACGGCAGGTTGCGACGGGCTGCCACGATCAGGTCGGGCTCGTCCCGGTGGGCGACGACCAGCACGAAGGAGCCCTCGAGCTCCTTGCAGACCGAGCGCACCGCAGCCGCCAGGTCGCCGTCGTAGCGCTCCTCGATCAGGTGGGCGACGGCCTCGGTGTCGGTGTCGGAGCGGCGCGAGTGGCCCCGTTCACCGAGCCCGCGCACGAGCTCCTCGAAGTTCTCGATCGTGCCGTTGTGGACGACGGCCACTGCCCCTGCGCAGTCCACGTGGGGGTGGGCGTTGGCGTCGTTGGGCGGACCGTGGGTCGCCCAACGGGTGTGCCCGATGCCGAGCGTGCCGGGCAACGACCGCTCGGCCAGCACCTTGTCGAGGTTGGCGAGCTTGCCCGCCTTGCGCTCGACCTGCAGTGTGCCGCCGTCGAGGATCGCAACGCCAGCGCTGTCGTAGCCGCGGTACTCCAGGCGCCGCAGCCCCCCGATGACCACGTCGATTGCCGACTGTTCTCCAACGTAGCCCACGATGCCGCACATGGCTGGAAGGCTAGCCGCGACGCCACGCTCAGGCGGGGATCTCGCTGAGGCTCACCCGGCCGGGCCGAGCGCCGACAGGGTGCCGCCGTACGCGTCGAGCACGGCCAGGGTCACCGCCGAACGAACCTGCTCGACGGTCGTCCGGTCGATCACATCGGCCGAGCGGCCGAGGACCCCGCTCACGTGCGAGGAGCCGCCTCACTCACCCTCATGTCCGGTGTCACGCTCGCGCCTACGAGCTCGGCGATCGTTCACCACATAATTGATGACGAAAATGGCTGCACACACACCTGCATACCTTACGACCGTCCCGGGCCAAACCGTCCACGCTGTCTTGAACAATGACGGTCGCCACAGCAATCATCAGAAGGACAATCGGAATCACGTATGCTGAAGTCTTCACGAAGTCCGCGCTTCCGTTGCGAGGTTTTGGGGAATGTTGCGGCAATCCCCAGGGAGTGGCTCTGCCCATTTTGCCTGCAACGGTACCTGTGCGCCCCCACCGCCGCGCTTCCTCTCAGTCTCGTCGAAAAATTGTCCGGATACGCCGCAACTCACAATGGCGCCGTGTGTCGTGAGCGGGAGACCTGCAACAGCCTGGCACGGGGTCGAGGCATCGTGGTGCGCCCTCTCCGAGTCAATGAAGGCGAAACGCGTCACCTCGTCGACTCCTGACGAAGAAGCTGCTTTTGGCAGGAGCCCCCGCTCGCTCTTGAGCGCCGCGTTATCGTGGCGCAGCCGGCTGAGTTCGGCGCGCTCGGTCGCCGTCAGCGGCAACAACCCGGTCTCGTCGGGCACGCCGCGCTCGGCTCGGTCGGCCTTGACCCCGCTTCCGAGCGTCGTGTCGTTGCGGTCTAGGGCGACCTCCGCGACCGTCTTGTCGCTGCGCCTTCACTAGCTCCACAGCCTGCTCCCGAACTCTGCCGGGTACCTACTCGGACGGCCCATCAGGACCCCTTCCGGCGCCGCTACCGCTCAAGATCAGGGTGTCCACCGAAGCGGGTCACCTCCATCCAGCACCCTGCGGAGTTTGTACCGGCTCGAGTGGGGACTTGTCACGTGTCGTGAGGTTCGACCGCAAGAGTACCGACATGTCCGGGATGTCCCCAGGCATGCCGTTCACCGGCGCCTGACCTCGGTGTAGGCGTCGAGCGCGGCTGGTGCCGGTGCCGGGACAGCCGCCACCACAGCGCCGCGGCGGGAAATACACCAGTTAGCGAGATTCCTGACCGCGCCGCAGGTTTCGGCGACGTCGCGCAGCACCCCGCCGGCGACGATCGCTCGGCTAGCCTGCCGACATGGGCGTGGGCCGGCACCTCCCCTTCTTCCGGCGCAGCCTGGAGCAGGTCGAGGCCTACCGGTCGGCCTGGGAGCGCAGCAACACCGAGGCGGCCGCTGGGAGCGGTCCGCTGTGGCTCGTGCTCGGCGACAGCGCAGCCCAGGGTGTCGGTGCGAGCGGCCACGACCGGGGCTACGTCGGCGTCGTCCTCGAGCGGCTGCGCAGCACGACCGGCGAGCCCTGGCGGGTGGTGAACCTGGCCCGCTCCGGCGCCCGCACGCGTGAGGTGGTCGACGTTCAGTGGCCGGCCGGGCGCGACCTCGACGCCGACCTGGTCACGGCGGTGGTGGGCGGCAACGACGCACTGCGCACGCGGGAGCCGCAATGGACCCGGGACGCCGAGGACCTGTGCGCCGCCCTCCCGCCGGGCGCCGTCGTCGCGACCGTGGCCCGAGGTGTCTTCGAGCGCAAGACCGACCGGGTGAACGCGGTGCTCCGGGCCCGCGCAGCCGAGGCCGGGCTCCGCGTCGCCGACATCTGGGCCTTCACCGGTCCGCCGTACAAGGGGCTGTACGCCGACGGCTTCCACCCCAACGACCGGGGCTACCTGCAGTGGGCAGACGCGCTCTGGGAGGCGATCAGGCCGCAGGCGGTCGGGCCCGACGAGCTCTGAGCGCCCGGGCGAGGTCGTCGCGCTGCTCGGCCACCAGCCTCCGCAAGCCGTCCGGTCCCTGCTCGAGCAGCGCGCCGGTGCGCTCGAGCACATCCGGCTCGACCAGCGTCGACGGGAACATCAGCTCGGTGAGTCGACTCACGACCTCCGGCGACCGGGTGCGCCACAGCTCGGGCAGGTCCACCACGTAGCGGTCGACGTACGGGCGGAGGAGCTCGTCCTGACCGTGCTGCCAGAACCCGGCGGCGATGGCGTGGGACTCGTGGTTCGACAGCCCTGCGCCTGCGACGACCGCCTGCCACGCCTGCTCCTTCGCCTGCTCATCGGGTCGGGCTGCTCGCGCGGTCAGGGCGTTGCGCCGGCCAAGGGCCGTGTCGTCGCGGGCGAGCTCCGCATCGACATCGGACGTGCCGAGCCGGCCGAGCCGGGCCAGGGCCTGGACCAGCGTCCAACGCAGGTCCGTGTCGACGAGGAGCCCCACGGGCACGGCACTTCCGTCGAGCATCCCCTGCAGCCGCGCCGCGTGCTCAGACCCAGCCACCTGCGCGAAGGCGCGCACGCGGGTGAGCTGGAGGTCGCTACCGGCCGGTGTCCCCGCTTCCCACGAGGCCTCTGCGAGGGACCGCCGCGGAGCAGCACCGTCCCCGGTGTAGAGCGTCGCGGCGATCGTGGCCTGCGTCAGGAGCGTCGCCACGATCGACGGGTCGCCCTCGCCATCGACTCCGGCGAGGACGGCCCCCACGAAGTCGGCGGCCGGCAGCTCGGCGTCGCGACAGGCGTCCCACAGCGCCGACCAGCAGAGGGCGCGCGCCAGCGGGTCGACGAGCAGGCGCAGGTCGGCCAGCACCGTCGAGAGCGACCGCGCGTCCAGGCGGATCTTCGCGAACGTGAGGTCTCCGTCGTTAGGCAGCACCAGGTCTGCCCGCGCGGGGAACGCAGTGAAGGCGTCACGCACCTCGAGCTCCCACCGCTCCCGCAGGACCAGCGCGTTCCCGACCCGGTCGTACGCTCCGACGCCGATCCGGTGAGGACGCAGTCCGTCCGAGGCGATCCCGCCCTCGACGACCCGGAGCGTGCTGACCCCGGAGGTCTGCAGCCAACTGCGGGCCCAGCCGTGCAGGTCGCGGCCGCTCGCGCGCTCGAGCTCCACCAGAAGGTCCTCGAAGCAGGTGTTGGCGAAGGCGTGCCGCTCCACGTAGGCGCCCACGCCGGCGAAGAAGGCCTCCTCACCGACGGTCGCCATCAGCTGCCGCAGCACCGAAGCGCCTTTGGCGTAGGAGATCCCGTCGAAGTTGAGCAGGGCGCTGCGGCTGTCCGGGACCTCGCCCTGAACCGGGTGCGTGCTCGGGAGCTGGTCTGCGCGGTAGCCCCACGCCTTGCGGGTCGCGCTGAAGTCGACCCACGTGCCCTCGTGGCGGGTCGCCCGGTCGACGGTCAGGAAACCCATCAGCTCGGCGAACGACTCGTTGAGCCACAAGTCGTCCCACCACCGCATCGTGACGAGGTCGCCGAACCACATGTGGGCCATCTCGTGGGCGACGACCATGGCCCGCTTGCGCCGCTCGCCGTCGGTCACCCGGGAGCGGAAGATGAAGTCCTCGCTGAAGGTGACCGCCCCGGGATTCTCCATGGCCCCGTGGTTGAACTCCGGCACGAACAGCTGGTCGTAGGTGTCTCCGAAGGGGTAGGCGCGCCCGAACAGGCCCTCCTGGAGGCCGAAGCACTGCTCGGTCACCTCGAACAGCTCGTCGGCGTCGGCGTCCAGGTGGGGGGCGAGCGACCGACGCCCGTGCAGACCCAGGCGGCGCCCGTCGACCTCGCGGTGCACGCTGTGCCAGGGACCGGCCGCCACGGTGAACAGGTAGGTGCTGATCCGCTCGGTCGGCACGAAGGTCCAGCGACTCCCGGACCGCACCCCCCGGGTGTTGCCCACGACCGTCCATCCGGGAGGCACCTCGACGGCCAACCCGATCGTCGCCTTGAGGTCCGGCTGGTCGAAGCAGGCGAACATCCGCTGGGCGTCGTCGAGGAAGCTCATGGCCCACAGGTAGACCAACCCGTCGGCCGGGTCGCAGAACCGGTGCAGTCCTTCCCCCGTACGGCTGTAGGCGCAGCGGGCGGTGACCGTGAGGCGGTTGTCGGCCGCGAGGTCCGTCAAGGCCAGCCGGTTGCCCTCGAGCGGACCGAGCGCCCTGCCGTCGAGGTCCGCCGAGAGCAGCTCACCGTCGAGCTCGACGAACGTGCTCGCCCCCGGTTCGCGGCAGGAGAAGTCGACGACGGTGACTGACTCGAAGCTGTCGTCGCCCCCGGTGAGGTCGAGCACGACGTCGTACGACGCGACCTCCAGCAGCGCGGCACGGTTTCGGGCCTCAGAGCGGGTGAGGTTCTTCACGGCCCCGACCCTAGGCCGGACTAGCGCTGCTGCGCGCCGACCACCGCAGCGAGCCGGGCCGCCACCTCGCTCGCCTGCTCGGCCGTCTCGGCCTCGACCATCACCCGCACGAGCGCTTCTGTGCCCGACGGTCGTAGCAGGACCCGACCGCCGTCGCCGAGCAGCGCCTGCTCAGCGGCGACCGCGTCGAGCACGTCGAGGTCCTGTGCGCGACTGCGCTCTGCCCGCACGTTGGTGAGGACCTGGGGCAGGCGGCTCATCACCCCGGCGAGATCGGCGAGCGAGCGCCCGGTCTCGGCCATGCGACCGAGCACGCTGATGCCGGTGAGCAGGCCGTCACCGGTGGTCGCGTGGTCGAGCATCACCGTGTGGCCGCTCTGCTCGCCGCCGAGCGCGTGGCTCCCGGCGCGCATGGCCTCGAGCACGTAGCGGTCACCGACCGAGGTCTGCAGCACCGAGATTCCGCGGGACTCCATCGCCCGGACGAAGCCGAGGTTGCTCATCACGGTCGCGACGACGGTGGACGTCGGCAGTTGACCTCGCTCGTGCATCGCGACGGCGAGCATCGCCAGGAGCTGGTCTCCGTCGACGACGGTGCCGTGCGCATCCACAGCCAGGCACCGGTCGGCGTCCCCGTCGTGGGCGAGCCCCAGGTCCGCGCCGTGCTCGAGCACCGCGGCCTGCAGCAGCTCGAGGTGGGTGGCCCCGCACCCGTCGTTGATGTGCGCCCCGTCGCCGTCGGCGGCGATCGCCACGACGGTGGCGCCGGCCGCCCGGTAGACGTCGGGCGCGAGTCCCGACGCGGACCCCTGCGCGCAGTCGACCACCAGCGTCAGGCCGTCCGCACGGGCTGGGAGGGCGGCGAGCAGGCCTGCGACGTAGCCCTCGACGACGTCGGGACCGGCCGGGCCGATCCGGCCGACCCCAGCCCCAGTGGGCCGATCGCGCGCGACGCCGAGCCCGGCTTCGAGCGCCACCTCGACCTCGTCAGGGAGCTTCCAGCCGCCCGGACCGAAGAGCTTGAGCCCGTTGTCGGGCATGGCGTTGTGAGAGGCGCTGACCATCAAGCCCAGGTCCGCTCCGCCGACCGCGCAGGCCCGAGCGACCACGGGGGTGGGGACGACCCCCAGCAGCTCGACGTCGACCCCGGCACTGGCGAAGCCCGCCGCGGCAGCGGCCTCGAGCATCGGGCCCGAGGGCCGGGTGTCCCGTCCGATGACCGCTCGCGCCCGGCCTGCGGACGGTGCGCGCCGGGCGAGCAGCTCGTGCGCTGCGCTGCGGGCGATGGACAGCGCGAACTCCGGGGTGAGCAGGTCGCCGTTGGCGAGGTCCCGCACCCCGTCTGTCCCGAACAGTCGAGCCATGAGGTCCTCCAGACGTGCGTCGAGACGGCCACCCGCAGGTGGCCGTCTCGAAGGTGGTGCGCGTTAGCGCTTGCTGTACTGGGGGGCCTTGCGGGCCTTCTTCAGGCCGTACTTCTTGCGCTCCTTGATCCGCGAGTCGCGGGTCAGGAAGCCTTCCTTCTTGAGGGCGCCACGGTCCTCGGGCTCGACCTCGATGAGGGCCCGGGCGATCGCGAGGCGCAGGGCGCCCGCCTGGCCGCTGATGCCGCCGCCGTGCAGGCGCGCGATGACGTCGTACTGCTCGGACTTCTCGAGCGTGACGAACGGCTCGTTGATCGCCTGCTGGTGCACCTTGTTCGGGAAGTACTCCGACAGGGTGCGGCCGTTCAGCGTGTAGTTGCCGGTCCCGGGGATGAGGCGCACGCGCACGATCGCCTCCTTGCGGCGACCAACGGTCTGGATGAGATCGGGGGTGACCGTCACTGGGAGACCTGCTTCAGCTCGTAGGGCACCGGCGACTGGGCCTGGTGCGGGTGGGTGGGGCCGGCGTAGACCTTGAGCTTGGACAGCATCTGCCGGCCGAGCGTGTTGTGCGGGAGCATGCCCTTGACCGCCTTCTCGATGATCCGGTCGGGCCGGGTCGCGAGGATGTCGGCGTAGGACGTGGTCGTGAGACCGCCCGGGTAGCCGGAGTGCCGGTAGGCCTTGGACTGCGCGGCCTTGTTGCCCGTCATCGCCACCTTGCCGGCGTTGATGACCACCACGAAGTCACCGGTGTCGAGGTGCGGCGCGTAGTAGGGCTTGTGCTTGCCGCGCAGCAGCTGGGCGACCTGGCTGGCGAGCCGGCCGAGCACGACGTCGTCGGCGTCGATGACGTGCCAGACCCGCGTGATGTCGCCGGGCTTCGGGGTGAACGTGCGCACAGGACCGCCGTCTTCCATAGGAGCTTCTGAGGTGTGTCTTGGCATGCTGGTGGTGTGGCTTGCTGGTGGTCGCGGGGGCGCACGTCAAGGAGCCGCGCCGCGCAACAGCCCGCCACGATACCTGAGCGCGGCCCCGGTCGGCAAAGGCCGGTCAGCCGCGCTCGGCGTCGAGCCGAAGGACCATCTCGACCTCCAGTCCGCCGGGTTCCAGCGGGTAGTCCGTGGTGGCTCCGGTCTCGACGAAGCCCAGCCGGGCGTACGCCGTGCGCGCCCGCTCGTTCGCCTCGTGCACCTCGAGGATCAATCGGTCGGTGCGGGCCTGTGCCCAGGTCGCCACCTGCCCGGCGAGCAGGGCGAGCACCCCACGGCCGCGCCAGTCCGGCGTGACGTAGACCGCGCCCAGGAAGACCCGCTCGTCGTACAGGAAGGCAGAGGCCATCCCCACCGGGACACCGTCGAGCTCGGCCAGCACGCTGAAGGGCACGTTGCTCATCCGCGCGCGCCAGTCGTCCTCGGTCTTGTCGGCGGCGTCCTCGAAGGTCTCCACGAAACCGATCGGCGTGTCCTCGAGCGCCTCGAGCCGCAGGTCGCGCCACAGCTCCCAGTCGTCCGGCCCGGCCACGCGGACCTTCGCCTCAGCGCGCACGTGAGACCCGCCCCTCGTCCCACACCGGTTCCGGGGCTTCGTAGACGCGACCGTCAGAGCCGAAGACGAGGTAGCGATCGAAACCCCTCGCGAACCACCGGTCGTGGGTGACGGCGAGGACCGTGCCGTCGAAGCCCTGGAGCCCTTCCTCGAGCGCCTCGGCGCTGTCGAGGTCGAGGTTGTCGGTCGGCTCGTCGAGCAGGAGCATCGTGCAGCCGGAGAGCTCGAGCAGGAGCACCTGCACCCGGGCCTGCTGACCGCCGGACAGGGTGTCGAAGCTCTGGTCGGCCTGCCCGTGCAGCTCGTAGCGCCGGAGCGCGCCGATCGCCTGGGCCCGGTCGAGGCCGCGCCGGGCGCCGTTGCCGGTGTCGTCCGTGCCGCGGTGCAGGACCTCGACGAGGGTCTTGCCGTAGAGGTCGGGTTGCTCGTGCGTCTGCGCGAACCAGCCGGGAACCACCCGGGCGCCCAGCTTCCACTCGCCCTTCGTGGGCACTGGCGCACCGGCCAGCAGGCGCAGGAAGTGCGACTTGCCCGAGCCGTTCGACCCCAGGACAGCAAGCCGTTCGCCGTAGAAGACCTCGAGGTCGAACGGCTTCATCAGCCCGATCAGCTCGAGCCCGGCGCAGGTCAACGCGCGCACCCCCGTGCGTCCGCCCTTCAGCTGCATCGTCACCTTCTGGTCGACGACCTGCTCTGGGGGCGGGCCGGCGGCGAGGAACTTGGCGAGCCGGGTCTCCATCGCGGCGAGCTTCGGCGCCATGGCGTGGCTGACCTTCGCCTGCACCCGCAGTGTGATCACCAGTTGCCGCAGTCGTTCACGCTCCTCTTCCCAGCGCTTGTGCAGTTCCTCGAGGCGTTCGCGTCGGGCCTGCCTGGCGGGGGCGTACGTCGCGAAACCGCCTCCGTGCACCCAGGTCCCGTGCGCCTCGACGGTGACGACCCGCGTCGCCGTCCGCGCAAGCAGCTCGCGGTCGTGACTCACGAACAGCACCGTCTTGCTCGACTGCTCCAGGGCCTGTTCGAGCCAGCGCTTGCCCGGCACGTCCAGGTAGTTGTCGGGCTCGTCGAGCAGCAGCACCTCGTCCGGTCCCCGCAGCAGCGCCTCGAGCGCGAGCCTCTTCTGCTCACCGCCCGAAAGGGTGTGCAGCGCACGGAACTGCGCCTTCTCGTACGGCACGCCGAGTGCGGCCATCGTGCAGACGTCCCACGTGACCTCGGCGTCGTAGCCGTGCGCGTCGCCCCAGTCGGAAAGCGCTGTGGCGTAGCGCATCTGGGTTGCCTCGTCGTCGTGCTCCATCATCGCCAGCTCGGCGACGTCGAGGGCCAGCCCTGCGGTGCGGATGGCCGGCTGCGCGAGCCCGACCAGCAGGTCGCGCACCGTGGTGTCGTCGCGGATCGAGCCGATGAACTGGCGCATCACCCCGAGGCCGCCGGTGCGCGCAACCTGACCGGCCGAGGGCTCGAGGTCCCCCGCGATCATGCGCAGCAGGGTCGTCTTGCCCGTGCCGTTCGCGCCGACGAGCGCCGTCCTGGTGCCGTCACCGACCCGGAAGCTGACGTCGTCGAACAGCACCCTGCCGTCGGGCAGGGTGCAGGCGAGCGACTGCACGTCGACGTATCCCACCGGCTCAGTCTGCTGGGCCTGTCCAGGGAGATGCCGAAGGGGGGCGCCCGTCCGGGCGCCCCCCTTCATGCCTGCAGCCGCAGGCCGCGCTGGCGTCAGCCCGTGAAGCGGGGCTGACCGGCAACCGCGGTGGCGGGTCGCGCTGTCGCCACCGGCCGTGCGGCCGGCGCCGAAGTAGCCGCCGACTGCGCTGTCGCGACCGGCTGGGCGGTCGTCCCAGAAGAAACCGCCGCCTGGCCGGCCGGACCGGTCACCGCGAAGGTCCGGGTCATGTACTGGTACGACGCCAGGCGGTCGTTCGGGGCCTGGTAACCCGGCGCGTTCGCAACGCACTGCACCACCAGGCCGTAGGACGGCGCCGGCTTGAGGTTGGCCGGGATGGTGAGCGGCACGCTGAAGGAACCGTCAGCTGGCAGGTCCCGCCGCTCCGTCGCGACCGCACCCTCGTCGAGAAGCAGGACCTCGACGTGCGGGGCGGGTGCCCCTGCTGGCACGACGCAGTCGCCGTCCGCATCGCTGACCGTCACGACGGTCCCGGCGGGGCCGCTGGTGGCAGAGAGCTGGAACGTCCCGTCAGGCGCGGGGGTGTTCACCGCCGGTCCGGGCGTGACCGTGAAGATCTCATGCCGGAAGACCCTGAAGGGCGCCGTGTTCGTGGCTCTCGACTCGAAGCATGCTGCCAGGACGGCGTAGTCCCCAGGAGCCGCGTCCGCGGGCATCCGCACCCGGATCTGCCAGTCGCCGTTGTGGTCGAGGGCGGCGCGTTCCAGGCCAGAACTCTCCCCCCGGTGGGCGAGGAGCTCACCAGGACCTGTGCGCGCGCGTCGGGGTACGCCGGGTCCATGCACTCGGCGTTGTGACCAGACGCCGTCAGCCAGGTGCCCGCCGGCCCGGTCGTGGGTCGCAGCAGGAAGACGCCCCGATCGACCGCGTTGGCCGGCTGGACGGTGAGCAGGGAAAGGGCGACGGCGAGGGTCACCGTCAGGACTCGGATACGCATGGGGCTGTTCCACTTTCGAGGGGCTGGGAGCGCCGCAGGCCCGCGGCGTCGGAGGCCGCCGTCGCCCGGTTGTGGCCTGCGCTCGGCGAGAGTGAAGATCTGATGAAGATCCGCCGGACCTCGCCCCGGAGGGGTCCGGACGCGCCGGAGGGGGCGAGCTCAGATCAGCCGGTGAAGTGTGGCTGCGCGCGCACGGCAGCCGCAGGGGCAGCCGCGGCGGGGGCTGCCGGCCGAGGTGCAGCGGCGGCGGGCGTCGGCGTCGGTGACCAGGCAGAACGGCGTGCGGGGCAGGGATCTCGGCTGCCCGACGGGCGCATCTGCGTCGGGCGGGAACGCCGAGAGGGGCCCGCCGCGTGCGGCGTGCCCCTCTCGGGGAGGTGCTGGGCTCAACCGGTGAAGCGGGGCTGCGCCTTGACGGCGGTGGCCGGCTTCGCCTTGGCCGGGGCGGGCTTGGCGGGGGCCGCCTTGGCCGGGGCCGCCTTGGCGGGGGCCGCCTTGGCCGGGGCGGGCGCGGCCGGCTTCGGTGCGGCGGGCTTGGGTGCGGTGGACGCAGGTGCGACGGGCCGGGCCGTCACGGTGAAGGTGCGGTCGGGGAAGACGAAGTACGGGTCGTCGTCATCGAAGGCGGCGTCGTCCTCGTAGCACTCGAGGAAGACGTTGTAGGTGCCGGCGGGGGTGGAGGCCGGGATGGTGACCGGGATGCTGAACGCGCCGTTGCCGCTCAGGTCCTGGTCGCCTTCGGCGACGATGCCGCCCGAGGACGCGATGACGAAGATGGCGAAAGCACCGGTGGCGCCGGCCGGCACCGCGCAGTCGCCGTCCGCGTCGCTCGCGGTGACGACCGTTCCGGCGAGTCCGGTCGGGGGGGCCAGGGTGTACTGGCCGTCAGCGGCCGAGGCCACACCGGCCAGCGAGAAGGGCAGAGCCGCCGAGAGGCAGACGGCGAGCAGGGTGCGCTTGCGCATGAGTTCAGGCATCCGTTCAGGTGAGGGCTCACCCGGTGGTGGCCGCAGGGAACGTAGCAGCGCTTCGTTTCCCCCGGGCCCGAAGTGGGCAACGGCACCCCTGCCGTTCCCGGAGCCTCAGGCGAGGATGCGGACCGGGGTCCCGAGCGGCAGCAGCTGCGCAAGCTCGGTGACGTCGGCGTTCCGCACGCGGATGCACCCGGAACTGACGTCCTTGCCGATGCTCGACGGGTCGTCGGTCCCGTGGATGCCGATGACGGGGTCGGTCCCGGCGAAGCTGTCCAGCGTCTGCGAGAAGCCGCTGAGCCCGTAGGCGTACGGCCCGTACGAGCCCTTGGGGTTCGGCGGGCGGAGCAGCTCCTTGAGGTAGAAGGTGCCCCCGGGGGTGGGCGTGCCGGCCTTGCCGATGCCAACGGGATACGTGCGCACCAGGACGTCGGCGTCGAACAGGTCCATCTGGTGAGCCGACGTGCGGACGTCCAGCCGGTAGGTGACCGTCTCCACCACGACCTCTTGCTCGCGCACCCAGCCCTTGCTGCCGTTGGGCTCGACCGGCAGCAGAACCTCGAGCCACGGTCCCTGCCGGCTGACCTGCAGGAAGGTAAGGGGAGCGCCGGACTCCACCGGACTGGCCAGCGACGTGGTGACCGTCCCGGCGGGGCGGTCGTGCACGGCGACCGCGGGGCCGCTCGCGGTCACGGCGTACGACGTGCCCGGCGCCTCGACGGCTGCCTCTGCCGAGGGCTCGGGGGACGGGCTGGCCGACGGGATCAGCCGGGGAGGGACGGGGCGCTTCGACCCGGCCTGCTGCTGCGGCTCCGGCTGGGCAGGGGCGCAACCGGCCACCAGGCCGAGCAGCGCCGTGACCAGCAGCGCCAGGACGCGACCGGACGTCGAGCGGGAGGCTGGCACAGGGGGGAGCCTAGTCGGGGGACAGCGATCGCAGGTTGCGCGTGACGGACTGCCGGGCCAGCAGCTCGTCGTCTGGCGGGTACTCCACCCGCTCGAGCACCAGTCCGTGCGGCGGCGCGACGGCCACTGCGTCAGCCCGCCGGCCAAGGGTCAGCAGCGAGCCGGGGTGGCCGGGAGCGCGGCGCCCCTCCCCCACGGCAAGGAGCGCCCCGACCAGCGACCGTACCATCGAGTGGCAGAAGGCGTCCGCCTGCACGGTCAGCTCGAGCAGCCCCTCGGGGTCCCGCCGCCACCCCAGCTGGAGCAGCCGGCGGACCGTCGTGGCGCCCTCCCGCCGCTTGCAGAACGCTGCGAAGTCGTGCTCCCCCAGCAGGGGCCAGCACGCGGCCTGCATCGCGTCGAGGTCCAGCGGTCGGGGCCACGACAGCACGTCGTGCCGGCGGAGCGGGTCGACGAGGTGGGCCCCGTCGGCGACCCGGTAGCGGTAGGTCCGGGACAGCGCCGAGAAGCGCGCGTCGAAGCCGGGTGACGCCGGCTCAGCCCGTCGCACCCGCACGTCCGGCGGCAGCAACCCGTTGAGCCGGCGGGGCAGCAGCGGGTCCTCGGCCACGGCCGGTGAGAGGTCGACGTGGGCGACCTGGCCCCGCGCGTGCACGCCGGCGTCGGTGCGCCCGGCGATACCGACCCGGGGCGGGTCGGTCCGGACCAGGACGCCGAGGGCGTCCTGAAGCACGCCCTGCACGGTCCGGCGGCCCGGCTGCTGCGCCCAGCCGAGGAACGCGGTCCCGTCGTACGCCAGGTCGAGCCGGACGCGGAGCGGGCCCGTCGGCTCGGCGAGCTCATGCACGCCCTCAGCGTGCCCGGGCCCCGCGGACCCCGGCTCAGCGGACCCCGGCTCAGCGGACCCCGCCGGGACGCCAGCGAGCCCGCTCCCCCCAGCGGGGGGAACGGGCTCGTCAGGGCGTGCGATGACTACTTGGACTCGTCCGGCTCGTCGGCAGCCGCGGCCTCGGCGGCCTCCGCCTCGGACAGCTGGCGCTGCGCGGCGGCGAGCTCCTGCTCGGCCTCCGACAGCTCCTCCTGCGCCTCGACCAGCTCGACGTGGGCCTCCTGCACCTCGGCCACCGCCTCGGGGTCAGGGGCGGTCGCCTCGTCCGCGGGGACGGGAGTCACGGCGGCGGGCGTCGCGGCCGCGGGGACCTCGACGTCGGTCTCGACCGCGGTGGCTGGCGCGACGCTGGCGTCGGTCGCCGTCTCGTCGGTCGGCGCGTCGGCGGCAGCCGGCTCGGCGGCGACGGCAGCGGCGGTCGGGCTCTCGGAGGCAAGCGCCTCGGCCGACTCCCGGGTCGCGCCGGTCGGGGCCTTCTTCGGCGCGACCTTCGTTCCACGGGCCCGCTCCGCCTCGCCGACCGCGGTCTGGCGGGCGGTCAGGGCCTCAACGAGCTCGATGATCGCCATCGGGGCGTTGTCGCCCTTGCGGTTGCCGAGCTTGAGGATGCGGGTGTACCCGCCGGGACGGTCGGCGTAGCGCGGGCCGATCTCGGCGAACAGGGTGTGGACGACGCTCTTGTCGTTCAGGCGCTTGAGCACCTGGCGACGCGCGTGCAGGTCGCCGCGCTTGCCGAAGGTGATGAGGTGCTCGGCGTACGGGCGGAGCCGCTTGGCCTTCGCCTCGGTCGTGGTGATCCGGCCGTGCTCGAACAGCGAGGTCGCCAGGTTGGCGAGCATGAGGCGCTCGTGGGCGGGGCTGCCACCCATGCGTGGACCCTTGGCGGGCGTGGGCATCTCGATCCTCCTAGGTGCAGGACCCACCGGGGCGGGTCCGTGGGGGCGCCGCGGCGGTCGCCGGGGCCCTGCCTACGTCTAGCTGTGCTGCTGGTGCTGCCGTTGGTGGTGCTGCCGTGCCGGTGCTGCAGCCGGGCCGGTGACCCGGCCCGGCTGGTCCCTCCTAGAGCTGCTCGGTCTCCTGGAAGCCCGCGTCGCCCTGGTCCTCGACCGGGTCGGAGAAGTCCGGCGCGCCGTACTCGTCCGTGCCGTAGGTGCTGACGATCTGGCTCGGGTCGAATCCGGGCGGGCTGTCCTTGAGCGCGAGGCCCATCGAGTGCAGCTTGACCTTGACCTCGTCGATCGACTTCGCGCCGAAGTTGCGGATGTCGAGCAGGTCGGCCTCGGAGCGGGAGACGAGCTCACCGACCGAGTGGATGCCCTCGCGCTTGAGGCAGTTGTAGGAACGGACCGTCAGGTCCATCTCCTCGATCGGCAGCGCGAGGTCGGCAGCCAGGGCGGCGTCGGTCGGCGACGGGCCGATGTCGATGCCCTCGGCCTGCTCGTTGAGCTCCATCGCCAGGCCGAACAGGCCGACGAGGGTCTTGCCGGCGCTCGCGACCGCGTCACGCGGGGTCATGCCGGGCTTGGTCTCGACGTCGAGGATGAGCTTGTCGAAGTCGGTGCGCTGCTCGACGCGGGTGGCCTCGACCTTGTAGGTCACCTTCAGGACGGGCGAGTAGATGGAGTCGACCGGGATACGGCCGATCTCCTGGCCCGCCTGCTTGTTCTGAACGGCCGAGACATAGCCGCGACCACGCTCGACGGTCAGCTCGATCTCGAGCCGGCCCTTGGTGTTGAGGGTGGCCAGGTGCAGCTCCGGACTGTGGACCTCGACGCCCGCGGGGGGCGCGATGTCGCCTGCGGTGACGGGGCCGGGGCCCTGCTTGCGCAGGTACATGACGACCGGCTCGTCGCTCTCGGACGAGACGACGAGCTCCTTGAGGTTCAGGATGAGGTCGGTGACGTCCTCCTTGACGCCGGGCACAGTGGTGAACTCGTGCAGGACGCCGTCGATGCGGATGCTGGTGACAGCAGCGCCGGGGATCGACGAGAGCAGGGTGCGACGGATCGAGTTCCCGAGGGTGTAGCCGAAGCCGGGCTCGAGCGGCTCGAGGACGAACCGCGAGCGGTTCTCGCTGACAGTCTCCTCGGTGAGGGTCGGGCGCTGTGCGATGAGCACGGAGGTGTCCTTCCAGGACGTTCCACGAGGTCCGCCATATGACCTCGCGAGGGGTGCACGGGGTGGCGAGTCCGATGCGTCGTTCGGGGACGTGCGGCAGCGACCGGAGCCCGTAGGCCCCGGTCGCCACGACCTACTTGCTGTACAGCTCGACGATCAGCTGCTCCTGGACCGGGGTGTCGATGACCTGGCGGGCCGGGAGGTTGTGCACGAGCACGCGCATCTGGCTGGAGAGGACCTCCATCCAGGCCGGCGACGGACGGTCGCCGGCGGTCTCGCGGGCGATGACGTACGGGGTCAGCTCGCGGCTCTTCGGGCGGATCTCGACGATGTCGCTGGCGCCGACGCGGTAGGACGGGATGTCGACCTTCTTGCCGTTGACCAGGACGTGTCCGTGGCGGACAGCCTGACGGGCGTGGTCGCGCGACGTCGCGAAGCCGGCGCGGTAGACGACGTTGTCGAGGCGGCTCTCGAGGATGATGAGCAGGTTCTCACCGGTCTTGCCGGACTTCTTGTTGGCCTCTTCGTAGTAGCCGCGGAACTGCTTCTCGAGCACGCCGTAGATGCGCGCGCACTTCTGCTTCTCCCGCTTCTGCAGGAGGTACTCGGAGTCCTTGGTCCGGCCGCGCCCGTGCTCACCCGGAGGGTAGGGACGGATCTCGATCGGGCACTTCGGGGACTCGCACTTGCTGCCCTTGAGGAACAGCTTCATCTTCTCGCGACGGCAGCGGCGGCAGTCGGCACCGGTGTAGCGGGCCATGTCAGGCCTCCCTGGTCGTGCGGACAGCGGATGGACGGACGGGGGCGCCCAGGTTGTGGAGGAGCGTCATGAGGTCAGACCCTCCGGCGCTTCGGGGGACGGCAGCCGTTGTGGGGCACCGGTGTGACGTCCTGGATCGCGCCGACCTCGAGGCCAGCCGCCTGGAGGGAGCGGATCGCGGTCTCACGACCGGAGCCCGGACCCTTGACGAACACGTCGACCTTCTTCATGCCGTGCTCCTGCGCCTTGCGGGCACAGGACTCAGCCGCCATCTGCGCCGCGAACGGCGTGGACTTGCGGGAGCCCTTGAAGCCGACGTGCCCGGCCGAGGCCCAGCTGATGACGTTGCCCTGGGGGTCGGTGATCGAGACGATCGTGTTGTTGAACGTCGACTTGATGTGGGCCTGCCCGTGGGCGATGTTCTTCTTCTCCTTGCGCCGGACCTTCTTGACGGCGGCGCCGGTACGAGTCTTGGGAGGCAATCTCTTCTTCTCTCAGGATTGGTGCGAGGTGATCACGGCGGAGGGAGGTGCGAACCTCCCGGAGCCGTTACTTCTTGGGCTTCTTCTTGCCGGCGACGGTCTTCTTCGGGCCCTTGCGGGTCCGGGCGTTGGTGTGCGTGCGCTGGCCGTGGACCGGCAGACCACGACGGTGGCGGATGCCCTGGTAGCACCCGATCTCGATCTTGCGGCGGATGTCGCCGGCGACCTCGCGGCGCAGGTCGCCCTCGACCTTGTAGTTGCCGTCGATCCAGTCGCGCAGCTTGACCAGGTCGTCGTCGGACAGGTCCTTGACGCGGACGTCCGGGCTGACGCCGGTCTCGGCGAGCGTCTTCTGGGCGCGGGTGCGTCCGATCCCGAAGATGTAGGTGAGCGCGATCTCGAGCCGCTTCTCGCGGGGGAGGTCGACGCCTGCAAGACGTGCCATGCGGGCTGATCCTTCTTCCTGTGCGCGGAGGTCTGACGCGGCACGTCCCCGCCCGGTCCTGCTGGGCGAGGCCCCGGCCTCCGACCGGGGGTACTGCGTCGCGAGACGCAGGTGTGCGCGTTGTCCTGCCTTGCTGGCGGTGCGAGCTCGATCAGCCCTGGCGCTGCTTGTGCCGGGCGCTGGCTGAGCAGATGACCATGACCCGCCGGTTCCGGCGGATGACACGGCACTTGTCGCAGATCGGCTTGACGCTGGGCTTGACCTTCACGGCTCTCGTTCCTGGTTCGTGCGCCCCGGGTGCAGGCGCGGTCGGGTCCTACTTGTAGCGGTAGACGATGCGTCCGCGGGTGAGGTCGTAGGGCGAGAGCTCGACCACTACCCGGTCCTCGGGGAGGATGCGGATGTAGTGCTGCCGCATCTTGCCGCTGATGTGAGCCAAGACCTTGTGGCCGTTCTCGAGCTCCACGCGGAACATCGCGTTCGGCAGTGGCTCGACCACGCGACCCTCGATCTCGATGGCCCCGTCCTTCTTCGGCATGTCCTCCGCTATTCGTCGTCGTGTGGTGCTGAAGTGGTCCTGACGTGGTGGTGCAGGTGCTGCTGTGGCACGCCGAGAGGCGCACCGAAGAGCGGGTGCGGGCGGCGGTCGCGAGTGAACGCGGACCGATCTGAAGACATGCCCGAGCTCCGGAGCGCAGCCCGATCAGAAAGTCTACGTCGCCCGAGCCCCTGGGTCCAATCGCTGCCCGTCAGGGACGCACCGGCTCCTTCCGTGGGGCGGCGCCCAGTCCCTCAGCACCGCCGTCGAGCGCCGTGAGGACCCAGGGGCCCTCGGCGGTCACGGCAACGGTGTGCTCCCAGTGGGCGGCCTGCCGGCCGTCCGACGTCACGACCGTCCAGCCGTCCTCGAGCTCGCGCACCTCCGGCGAACCCAGCGTCGCCATGGGCTCGATCGCCAGCACCAGGCCCGGCACGAGATCCATGCCCCGGCCGGGGCCGTGCGGTGCGAGGTTCGGGACGTACGGCGGCTCGTGCATCGACGTTCCGATGCCGTGGCCGGTGTAGTCCTCGAGCAGCCCGTAGCCGTGCGGGCGCACCGCGCCCTCGACAGCGTGGCCGATGTCAGACAGCCGTCCCCCGGCACGGGCGGCGTCGAGACCGGCCCACAGGGCCTCGCGGGTCGTCTGCGACAGGGCGAGCAGGTCGGGAGCGCACTCCCCCACCGCGACGGTGACGGCGGCATCGCCGTGCCAGCCGTCCAGGATGGCGCCGCAGTCGATGCTCAGCAGCTCCCCCTCGCGCACAGCCCGCTCGGTCGAAGGGATGCCGTGCACCACCTCAGCGCCCACCGACGCGCAGATCGACCCGGGGAAGCCGTGGTAGCCCAGGAAGCTGGGCACCGCGCCCTCGTCCCGGATCGACTGCTCCGCAAGGCGGTCCAACTCACCGGTCGTGACCCCCGGGACCGCTGCCGCGGTGAGGCGCTCGAGCGTGCGTGCGACGACCAGCCCGGCGAGCCGCATCGAGGCGACCTGCTCCAGTGTCTTGATGGTGACCCCGCGGGGCCGGCGGCGGCGCACCTCAGCACCGGCCCGGCAGACGGGGTCGCTGCGCTCGAGCGCTCACGCGTCCAGACCGCCGCCGTGCAGCGGCCGCAGCGCGTCGATGGCCCGCTGGGTCACGTCGTCCACCGGACCGGTCGCGTCGATCCCGATCAGCAGGCCACGGTCGGCGTAGTAGGCGACCAGGGGGGCGGTCGACTCCGCGTAGACCTCGAGGCGGTTGGCGATGGTCTCGGCCTTGTCGTCGTCACGCTGGTAGAGCTCGCCACTGTCGAGGTCGCACACGTCGGGGACGCGCGGCGGGTCGAAGTCGACGTGCCAGATCCGGTTGCAGGTGCGGCAGGTCCGGCGACCCGACAGGCGGCGGATCACCTCGTCGTCGTCGACGACGAGCTCCAGGACCACGTCGAGCTTGGTCTCGGCCGTCTCGCGCAGGATGTCGTCGAGGGTCTGCGCCTGCGGCACGGTCCGCGGGAAGCCGTCGAGCAGGAAGCCCTGCAGCGCATCGGCTTCGTTCAGCCGGTTGCGCACCATCTCGATGGTGACGTCGTCCGGCACGAGGTCACCGCGGTCCATGAACGCCTTGGCCTGCAGGCCAAGAGGCGTGCCCTCGCTGACGTTCGCACGGAAGATGTCCCCGGTGCTGATCTTGGGCACGCAGACGTGCTCGGCGATGAACTGGGCCTGTGTCCCCTTGCCCGCTCCGGGTGGCCCGACCAGGACGAGGCGCACTAGCGCAGGAAGCCTTCGTAGTTGCGCAGCATGAGCTGGCTCTCGATCTGCTTCACCGTCTCGAGCCCGACTCCGACGATGATCAGGATCGCGGCGCCGCCGAACGGGATCTGGTTGCCGGCACCGGTGAGGCTGAACAGCAGGTACGGCAGCACCGCGACCAAGCCGAGGTAGACCGCACCGAAGGAGGTGATCCGGGACAGGATGTAGTCGAGGTACTCGGCCGTGGCCTGGCCGGGGCGGATGCCCGGGACGAAGCCGCCGTACTTCTTCATGTTGTCGCTGACCTCGACCGGGTTGAACGTGATCGCGACGTAGAAGAAGGTGAAGAACACGATCAGACCGAAGTAGATGGCCAGGTAGACCGGGTTGCCGGGGTCCACGAGGTAGGTGTTGATGAACCGCGTGAAGGTCTCGTTGCTGGTCCACACGTTGCTGAGCAGCTGCGGCAGGTAGAGCAGCGACGACGCGAAGATGACCGGGATGATGCCGGCCTGGTTCACCTTGAGCGGGATGTAGGTCGACGTGCCGCCGTACATGCGGCGCCCGATCATGCGCTTGGCGTACTGCACGGGGATGCGCCGCTGAGCCTGTTCGACGTAGACGACCAGCGTGATGACCAGCAGGGCCAGGAGCGCGATGATCAGCACGGTCAGCGGCCCGCGCGGCTGCTGGTAGAGCCGGATGGCTTGCGCCGGGATGGACGAGATGATCGAGGTGAAGATCAGCACCGACATGCCGTTGCCGACGCCGCGGTCGGTGATCAGCTCCCCCAGCCACATGATCACGGCCGTCCCCGCCGTCATCGTGATGACGAGGACCAGGATGCGGAACAGCGAGTCGTCGGGGATGACCTCGATAGAGGAGTCTGGGAACAGGCGTCCGGAGCGGGCGAGCGCGACGATGCCCGTCGACTGCAGGATGGCGAGGGCGACAGTCAGGTAGCGGGTGTACTGCGTGATCTTGGCCTGCCCCGACTGCCCTTCCTGCTTCAGCTCCTCGAGTCGCGGGATGACCACGACGAGCAGCTGGAGGATGATCGAGGCCGTGATGTACGGCATGATGCCGAGGGCGAACACGCTCAGCTGGAGCAGCGCTCCACCGCTGAACAGGTTGACCAGGCCATAGAGGTCGCTGCCCTCCGTGGACTCGAGCGCCTGCTGGATGGCCACGTAGGAGACGCCGGGACCTGGCACGAAGGACCCGAGCCGGTAGATCGCGATGACCGCCAGGGTGAACAGGATCTTGCGGCGCAGGTCCGGGGTCTTGAAAGCCCGACCGAAGGCTGTGAGCACGGCACCTCCTGGCGTCGCTGCGCTGAGCGCGAGCGGGTCGGGGGCTCTTCGCGGCGGCCCGACGACGGTCGGAGACACAGCAGGAGCGGTCGTAAGGACGGGTGGGACGCGTTCTGGGCGGGTGGGTCTGGTGGATCGGCCGGTCGGTGACCGGGGTCAGCAGTCGTCGCGACTGTAACAGTCTGTCCCGGTCCGAGGGGCCGGGCCGAGGCCGCGGGACGCCCCGCCGGGTGGCCCGTCCAGGTGGACGGGCCGACCCCGCAGGCGGCAGACCCCCCAGGGGGCAGATCAGCCCTCGAGCTGGCTGCTACAGCTCGGTGGCGGTACCTCCGGCAGCGGCGATCTTGCTCTTCGCCGAGGCCGAGAAGCGGTGGGCGGTCAGCTGCAGGGCGACGTCCAGGTCACCGCCGCCGAGGACCTTCACCAGGCGGTCGTCCCGGACAGCACCGGCGGCGACGAGCTCGTCGACGCCCACCGTGCCGCCCTTCGGGAACAGCTCGGCGACCCGGTCGAGGTTGACGACCTGGTACTCCGTGCGGAATCGGTTCTTGAAGCCCTTGAGCTTGGGCAGCCGCATGTGCAGCGGCATCTGCCCACCCTCGAAGGCGGCCGGGACCTGGTAACGGGCCTTGGTGCCCTTGGTGCCACGCCCAGCGGTCTTGCCCTTGCTGGCCTCACCACGGCCGACCCGGGTCTTGGCCTTCTTGGCACCCGGGGCGGGACGCAGGTGGTGGACCTTCAGCGGGGAGGCCGCCTTGACGGTCCTCCCGGACGCCTTGTCCTTCGAGCCCTTGCCGGCAGCCTTCTTCTCGGCCGGGGCGGTGGTCTCTGCTGTCAGCTCGCTCTGTGATGTCTGGGACATGGGGCTACTCGACCTCCTCGACCGTCACCAGGTGGGTGACGGTCTGGACCATCCCGCGGATCTCGGGACGGTCCTCCTTGACGACGGTGTCGGAGATCCGCTTCAGGCCGAGCGAGCGCAGGGTGTCACGCTGGTTCTGCTTGCCGCCGATCCCGGACTTGATCTGGGTGACCTTGAGCCGGCCCATCAGGAGCCTGCCGCAGCCTGCGCCCGGGCCCGCAGCATCGCGGCCGGCGCGACCTGCTCGAGGGTCAGGCCGCGTCGGGCGGCGATCTCCTCGGGACGGACGAGGCCCTGCAGGGCTGCGACCGTGGCGTGGACGATGTTGATCGGGTTGGACGAGCCGAGGGACTTGCTCAGCACGTCGTGGATGCCGGCGCACTCGAGGACGGCTCGCACCGGACCACCGGCGATGACGCCGGTACCGGGGCTGGCCGGCTTGAGCAGCACGACGCCCGCGGCGGCCTCGCCCTGGATCGGGTGCGGGATCGTCGAGGCGATGCGGGGCACGCGGAAGAAGTGCTTCTTGGCCTCCTCGACGCCCTTGGCGATCGCGGCAGGCACCTCCTTGGCCTTGCCGTAGCCGACGCCGACCTGGCCGTCGCCATCACCGACGACGACGAGGGCGGTGAAGCTGAACCGCCGACCGCCCTTGACGACCTTGGCGACGCGGTTGATCGCGACGACGCGCTCGATGTGGTTGCTCTTCTCGGCACCACCGCGACCGCCGCCGCCGCTGCGGCCGCCGGACTGTCCGCCGGCGCCCTGGCGCTGGGGTCCTGGCATCAGGAGTTCCTCATTCCGGTACGTGCGTGGAAGCTGATCGTCGAGTCAGCCATCAGAAGGTCAGGCCGTTCTCACGGGCGCCGTCCGCCAAGGCGGCGATCCGGCCGTGGTAGGCGTTGCCCCCGCGGTCGAAGACCACCGTGTCGACGCCCTTCTCCTTGGCCCGGCTGGCGACGAGCGCACCCACCTGGCGGGCGAGGGCGCTCTTGTCACCGTCGGCGCTGCGCAGGTCGGCCTCGAGGGTCGAGGCGCTCGCGAGCGTGTGCCCCGCCGTGTCGTCGACGACCTGGGCGGTGATGTGCCGCGAGGAACGCGTGACGACCAGGCGCGGGCGCGCCGGTGTGCCGATGACGCGCTTGCGCACCCGGAAGTGGCGTCGAGCCTTGCCGATGCGCCGCAGCGCTGAGATGTTCGCCATCACTTACCTGTCTTCCCGACCTTGAGCTTGATCTGCTCGCCCTCGTAGCGGACGCCCTTGCCCTTGTACGGGTCGGGCTTGCGGAGCTTGCGGATGTTGGCGGCGACTTCGCCGACCTTCTGCTTGTCGATGCCGCGTACGACGAACTTCGTCGGGCTCTGCACCTCGAAGCTGATGCCGTCCGGTGCCGGCACGGGGACCGAGTGGCTGTAGCCGAGGGCGAACTCGAGGTCCGACCCCTTGGCTGCGACGCGGTAGCCGACGCCCCGGATCTCCATGGCCTTGGCGTAGCCGTCGGTCACGCCGGTCACCATGTTGGCGACCAGGCTGCGGGTCAGGCCGTGCAGGCTGCGGCTCTCGCGCTCGTCGTTGGGGCGAAGGACCTGGAGTGTCCCCGCCTCGGTGCGCTCGATCGTGATCGGGGCCGGAACGGTGTGGGACAGGGTGCCCTTGGGCCCCTTGACGGTCACCGACTGGCCGTCGAGGGAGACCTCGACGCCGCTCGGGACCGGAATGGCCAGACGACCGATTCTAGACATTGTGGTGGGACACTCCCGTCTGTCTAGTAGACGTAGGCGAGGACTTCCCCACCTACGCCCTTCTTGTCGGCCTGTCGCCCGGTCAGCAGACCGGACGAGGTCGAGATGATGGCGACGCCGAGTCCGCCGAGGACCTTGGGCAGCTGTCCCGCCTTGGCGTAGACGCGCAGGCCTGGCTTGGACACCCTGCGCACGCCGGCGATGGAGCGCTCGCGGTTCGGGCCGTACTTCAGGTCGATCGAGAGGACCTTGCCCTTCTCGCCGTCCTCGACGGCCCAGCCGGCGATGTAGCCCTCCTGCTGGAGGATCTCGCAGATGTGCGTTTTGATCTTGCTCGAAGGCATGGCGACGCGGTCGTGGTACGCCGAGTTGGCGTTGCGGACGCGGGTCAGCATGTCGGCGATCGGGTCGGTCATGGTCATGCCGTACCAGCGATCTGAGAACTGCCTGTCATGAGGGTCTTCTTCCTGTTCCCGCCGTGGTCCCCCCGGGGCTGTCCTGGCTGGACTGGGCGGGGGCCTGCGACGAAGAGGGGTGCGGGTCGGGATGACCAGCGGGGTGGGGCCGGACGACGCGATCTACCAGGACGACTTGGTGATGCCGGGGAGCTGGCCGGCGTGGGCCATCTCCCGGAAGCAGATGCGGCAGAGACCGAACGTGCGGAAGACCGCACGCGGGCGACCGCACCGGTTGCAGCGGTTGTAGCCGCGCACCGCGAACTTGGGCTTGCGGTTCGCCTTCTCGACGAGCGCCTTCTTCGCCATCTCTAGCTCTCCTTGAACGGGAAGCCGAGCGCCCGCAGGAGCGCGCGACCCTCGTCGTCGTTGGCGGCCGTGGTCACGACCGTGATGTCCATGCCACGGGCGCGGTCGACCCGGTCGATGTCGATCTCGTGGAACATCGACTGCTCGGTCAGGCCGAACGTGTAGTTGCCGTTGCCGTCGAACTGCTTGGCCGACAGACCCCGGAAGTCGCGGATGCGCGGCAGCGCGATGGTGACGAGCCGGTCGAGGAACTCCCACATGCGGTCGCCCCGGAGGGTGACCTTGGCGCCGATCGGCATGCCCTCGCGGAGCTTGAACTGGGCGATCGACTTGGTGGCCTTGCGCACCTGGGGCTTCTGCCCGGTGATCGCCGTCAGGTCGCGCAGCGCTCCGTCGATCAGCTTGGAGTCCTTGGCGGCGTCACCGACACCCATGTTCACGACGACTTTGACGACGCCGGGGACCTGCATCTGGTTGGTGTAGGAGAACTGCTCGGTCAGGCCCGGCTTGATCTCCGAGCGGTAGCGCTGCTTGAGGCGCGGGGCCTCGGCAGCCTCGCGGGGCGAGTCGGTCGTGGGGGCGGTCATCAGATGTCTCCGTCGCAGCGCTTGCAGACGCGGATGCTGTGCGTCTTGCCGTTGTCGTCGGCCTCGCTGCGCCGGTGCCCGATCCGGGTCGCCTTGCCGCAGCTCGGGCAGATGACCTGGACGTTGGACACGTGGACCGGCGCCTCGGTGGTCACGATGCCGCCCTGCTGGGAGCCTCGCGCCGACTGGGTGACCTTGGTGTGCTTCTTGATCTGGTTGGCGCCCTCGACCAGGACCCGCTGGGACTCGGGGCTGGCCGAGATGACCCTGCCCTTGGTCCCGCGGTCCTTGCCGCTGACGACCAGGACGGTGTCGCCCTTCTTCACGAACAGTCCAGCCATGGCTACAGCACCTCCGGCGCGAGCGAGATGATCTTCATGAAGCGCTTGTCGCGCAGTTCACGGCCGACCGGACCGAAGATGCGGGTCCCCCTCGGGTCGCCTCCGTCCTTGATCAGCACAGCGGCGTTCTCGTCGAAGCGGATGTAGGAGCCGTCGGGACGACGGCGCTCCTTGACGGTGCGGACTATGACCGCCTTGACGACGTCGCCCTTCTTGACGCCTGCACCCGGCAGGGCGTCCTTCACGGTGCCGACGATGATGTCGCCGATCCCGGCGTAGCGCCGACCGGAGCCGCCGAGCACGCGGATGCACAAGATCTCCTTGGCACCCGTGTTGTCGGCGACGCGCAGTCGCGACTCCTGCTGGATCACTTCTTCTCCTTCGGATTCCGTATCCGGCTCGCGCCGGACGTGAACCCAGTCGATGCCTGGGCGGTACTGCGTCGTACCGCCCAAGGCGGTTGTCGTCCTGTTCCTGCGGTCTCGCTGGTGCGGCGGATCGGGCCGGGCCCGTCCGCCCGCGGCTACTTGGCCTTCTCGAGGATCTCGACGACGCGCCAGCGCTTGGTGGCCGACAGCGGACGGGTCTCCATCAGCAGGACCCGGTCGCCGACGCCGCATGCGTTCTGCTCGTCGTGCGCCTTGAGCTTGCTGGTCCGGCGCAGCGTCTTCTTGTAGAGCGGGTGCTGCACACGGTCCTCGACCGCCACGACGACGGTCTTCTCCATCTTGTCGCTGACGACCAGGCCCTCACGGGTCTTGCGGAAGCCCCGCTCGGCACCTGCGGCGCCCGACGTGTCACCACTCTTGCTCGTCGTGGTCTTGCTCGTCGTGGTCTCGGTCATCCCGGTCCCCTCGCTCATGCTGTCCCTCTCATGCTGTCCCTTACTTGCTGGGCCCCACTCATGCCGACCCCACTTCGGATCCGGCGCTGGTCTCGCGCTGGATGCCGAGCTCGCGCTCGCGCATCACGGTGTAGATGCGGGCGATGTCGCGCCGCACGTCGTGCAGGCGCCGGTTGTTGTCGAGCTGGCCCGTGGCCACCTGGAAGCGCAGGTTGAACAGCTCTTCCTTGGACTCGCCGAGCCGACTGAGCAGCTCGTCGTCGGCCAGGTCGCGGATCTCCGCGGCTGTGGTCTCGGCCATCAGTCCTTCACCTCCCGGGTGACGAAGCGGCACTTCATCGGCAACTTGTGCATGGCACGGCGCATGGCCTCGCGGGCCAGCGGCTCCTCTGGGCCCGCCAGCTCGAACAGGATGCGTCCGGGCTTGATGTTGGCAACCCACCACTCGGGCGAGCCCTTGCCGGAACCCATCCGGGTCTCAGCCGGCTTCTTGGTCAGCGGGCGGTCCGGGTAGACGTTGATCCAGACCTTGCCGCCACGACGGATGTGGCGGGTCATGGCGATACGGGCCGACTCGATCTGCCGGTTGGTGAGGTAGGCGGGCTCCAGGGCCTGGATGCCGTACTCGCCGAAGGCCAGCTCGGTGCCACCCTTCGCGGCACCGGTGCGGTTCGGGTGGTGCTGCTTGCGGTGCTTCACCCGACGGGGGATCAACATGGTCAGACCTCCGTCTCGGTGGTCGCCGGCGTCTGCTCGCTGCCGGCCGTGTCAGAGCTGGCCGTGTCAGAGCCGGCGGTCTCGGGGGCGGGTGCCCGCGGCGCGGCGCCCGCGTCCGGAGCGACCTGCGGGCTGGCAGCAGGGCTCTGAGCGGACTCGGCGCTGTTCACCTCGGCGAGCGGGGCTGCCGGGGCCTCGACAGCGCTCTCGACACCGCCCTCGGCATCGCGCCCGGCCTCGGTGCCACCGGCAGTGGTGCCGGTCGAGCCCGAGCGCGGTCCGCGACGAGCGGGCCGGTCGCGGCGCTGCTGGCGCTGCTCGGCCTCCTGGGCCTCGCGCTCGACGCGGCTCTGGACGACGTCGCCCTTGTAGATCCAGACCTTCACGCCGATGCGGCCGAAGGTCGTCTTGGCCTCGTAGATGCCGTAGTCGATGTTCGCCCGAAGGGTGTGCAGGGGCACGCGGCCCTCGCGGTAGAACTCCGACCGGCTCATCTCGGCCCCGCCGAGGCGGCCGGCGCACTGCACCCGGATGCCCTTGACGCCCGGGCTCTTCATCGCCGACTGCATCGACTTGCGCATCGCGCGGCGGAAGCTCACCCGACTCGAGAGCTGCTCGGCGACGCCCTGCGCGACCAGCTGCGCGTCGGACTCGGGGTTCTTGACCTCGAGGATGTTGAGCTGGACCTGCTTGCCGGTCAGCTTCTCGAGGTCACCGCGGATCCGGTCGGCCTCGGCGCCACGACGGCCGATGACGATGCCCGGACGAGCCGTGTGGATGTCCACCCGGACCCGCTCGCGGGTGCGCTCGATCTCGACCTTGGAGATTCCGGCGCGCTCCATGCCCTTGCCCATCATGCGGCGGATCGCGACGTCCTCCTTGACGTACTCCGCGTAGTTCTTGTCTGCGTACCAACGCGAGACCCAGTCGGTGGTGATGCCGAGCCGGAACCCGTGGGGGTTGACCTTCTGACCCACTAGCGGGTACCTGCCTTCTTCGTGGAGGGCGCCGTGGCGGACGCCTTGGAGGGCGCCTTGCCAGCAGTCTTGGAGGACGTCTTGGCGGAACCAGCCGGACGGGTGGCGGTCGGCAGGACCGACGTGACCACGACCGTGATGTGGCTGGTGCGCTTGCGGATGCGGTAGGCCCGTCCCTGAGCCCGAGGACGGAAGCGCTTGAGGGTCGGGCCCTCGTCGACGTAGGCCGAGCTGATGACCAGCGTGCCGGGATCGAGCTGCTTGTTGTGCTCGGCGTTCGCGGCAGCGCTCGCCACGACCTTCGCGATCGGCTCGCTGGCCGCCTGCGGCTGGAAGCGCAGGACGTCCAGCGCCTGCTGAACGGGCATCCCGCGGACGATGTCGATGACCCGTCGGCACTTCATCGGCGTCATGCGGACGTACCGCGCCTGAGCCAGGGCGGCGTTGTCCGGTAGGTGACGCGACTTGTTCTCAGCCACGACGAGCCCTCCGATCATCCTTGATGTGCCCGCGGAACGTGCGGGTCGGAGCGAACTCGCCGAGCTTGTGCCCGACCATCGCCTCGGTGATGAAGACCGGGACGTGCTTGCGGCCGTCGTGCACGGCGATCGTGTGTCCCAGCATGTCCGGGATGATCGTCGAACGGCGCGACCAGGTCTTGATCACGGTCTTGGTCCCCTTGTCGTTCTGCACGTCCACCTTCTTGATCAGGTGGTCGTCGACAAAGGGACCCTTCTTCAGACTGCGCGGCATCGCGGCTTACCCCTAGCGCTTCTTGTTGGTCTTGCGGCGGCGGACGATGAGCGCATCGCTCGGCTTGCGACGACGGGTGCGACCCTCGGGCTTGCCCGCGGGGTTGACCGGGTGCCGACCACCGGAGGTCTTGCCCTCACCACCACCGTGCGGGTGGTCGACCGGGTTCATGGCGACACCGCGGACGGACGGGCGCTTGCCCTTCCAGCGCATGCGGCCGGCCTTGCCCCAGTTGATGTTGCTCTGCTCGGCGTTGCCGACCTCGCCGATCGTCGCGCGGCAGCGCAGGTCGACGTTGCGGATCTCGCCGGACGGCATGCGCAGCTGGGCGAACGGCCCGTCCTTGGCGACGAGTTGCACGCTCGTGCCGGCGGAGCGGGCGATCTTGGCCCCGCCGCCTGGGCGCAACTCGATGTTGTGCACCGTGGTACCGGTCGGGATGTTGCGCAGCGGGAGCGCGTTGCCGGGCTTGATGTCGGCATTGGGACCGGCCTCGACGACGTCGCCCTGCGAGAGGCCCTTCGGCGCCACGATGTAGCGCTTCTCGCCGTCCGCGTAGTGCAGCAGCGCGATGCGGGCAGTGCGGTTCGGGTCGTACTCGATGTGGGCGACCTTGGCCGGCACGCCGTCCTTGTCGTGGCGACGGAAGTCGATGACGCGGTAGGCGCGCTTGTGGCCGCCACCCTGGTGCCGCGTCGTGATCCGCCCGTAGGAGTTTCGGCCGCCCTTGTTGTGGAGCGGGCGGGTCAGCGACTTCTCGGGGGTGTCGCGGGTGATCTCGGCGAAGTCGGCGACGGAGGAGCCACGTCGGCCCGGCGTCGTCGGCTTGTACTTGCGGATGGCCATGTCAGTCCCTCGTCTTCTTCGTCATCTCAGGTCGCCCTCGATCTCGTCGGTCCGGCCCCCGCTAGGAGACCGGGCCCCCGAAGATCTCGATGCGGCCCTCGCGCAGCGTCACGATGGCGCGCTTGGAGGACGCACGCTGGCCGAAGCCCGAGCGCGTGCGCTTGCGCTTGCCCTGCCGGTTCTGGGTGTTCACGTCGCTGACCTTGACGCCGAACACCTTCTCGACCGCGATCTTGATCTGGGTCTTGTTGGCGTCCGGGCGGACCAGGAACGTGTACTTGTTCTCGTCGAGCAGCCCGTAGCTCTTCTCGGAGATGACCGGCGCGAGCAGGATGTCGCGCGGGTCGGTCAGGTCGATGTCGCTCATGCCGAGCCCTCCTTGGTGCTGCTGACGCCGGCCGCCTCGGAGGAGGTGGCCCGGGCCTTCGCGCGACGGCCCTTGGGGCTGCCTGCGAGGAAGGCGGTCAGGGCTGACTCGGTGAACACGATGTCGTCGCTCACGAGGACGTCGTAGGTGTTGAGCTGACCGGGGCTGAGCAGGTGGACAGCCCGCGCGTTGCGCAGCGACTTCCAGCTGATCTCGTCGCTGCGCTCGGCCACCACGAGGACGTGGGGGCGGGCGCTGATCGCGCCCAGCAGCTGGATCGCGGACTTCGTGGACGGGGCGTCGGTCGTGCTCAGTGCCGAGACGACGTGGATGCGCCCGTTGCGGGCGCGGTCCGACAGCGCCCCGCGCAGGGCGGCGGCCTTCATCTTCTTCGGGGTCCGCTGGCTGTAGTCACGCGGCTTCGGGCCGTGGACGACGCCACCGCCGACGAACTGCGGTGCGCGGGTCGAGCCCTGGCGAGCGCGGCCGGTGCCCTTCTGGCGGTAGGGCTTGCGACCACCACCCCGGACCTCGCCACGCGTCTTGGTGCTGTGCGTGCCCTGGCGGGCGGCAGCGAGCTGCGCGACGACGACCTGGTGGATCAACGGGATGTTGACCTGTACGCCGAACACGTCGGCCGGCAGGCCGACGCTGCGGCCAGCGGGGCCGTCGGGCGTGCGGACGTCGACGCTGAGCGCCTCGGTCGTCGTCTCCGTGTTCGCCGTGTCTGTGGAGGTGCTCACTTCGGGACACCGCCCTTTCCGAGGCTGCCCTTGGCAGCAGTGCGCACGAGGACCATGCCGCCGCGGGGGCCGGGGACGGCGCCCTTGATGAGCAGCAGGCCGCGCTCGACGTCGATCGCGTGGACCGTGAGGTTCTGGGTGGTGGTGCGGGTGTGGCCCATCCGGCCGGCCATGCGGGTGCCCTTGAAGACGCGACCCGGGGTTGCGCAGGCACCGATCGAACCAGGCTTGCGGTGCGCGCGCTTGACACCGTGCGAAGCGCCGAGGCCCTTGAAATTGTGCCGCTTCATGACACCGGCGTAGCCCTTGCCCTTGCTGGTGCCGACCACGTCGACGCGCAGGACCGAGCCCTCGGTCGGCGCGAAGACCTCGGCGCTGATCTCCTGACCGACGGTGTACGACGAGGCGTCGTCGGTGCGGATCTCGACCAGGTAGCGGCGCGGCGGCACGCCGGCCTTGGCGAAGTGCCCGGCCTCCGGCTTGTTCACCTTGCGCGGGTCGATCACGCCGTAGGCGATCTGGACAGCGCTGTAGCCGTCCTTGTCGGGGGTGCGGACCTGGGTCACCACGCACGGCCCGGCCTTGACGACGGTCACCGGGACGATCCGGTTGTTCGCGTCGAAGACCTGGGTCATGCCCAGCTTCTCGCCCAGGACGCCCTGAGAATTGTTCGGCATGTCGGTTCCCTACAGCTTGATCTCGATGTCGACGCCCGCCGGGAGGTCGAGTCGCATGAGCGAGTCGACCGTCTTCGGCGTGGGGTCGAGGATGTCGATGAGGCGCTTGTGCGTGCGCATCTCGAAGTGCTCCCGCGAGTCCTTGTACTTGTGCGGGGAGCGGATGACGCAGTAGACGTTCTTCTCCGTCGGGAGCGGCACCGGTCCGGCGACCGACGCACCCGTGCGGGTCACCGTCTCGACGATCTTGCGCGCCGAGCTGTCGATGACCTCGTGGTCGTAGGCCTTGAGCCTGATGCGGATCTTCTGTCCCGCCATGGGTGTACGTCCTTGTCCTGGTGTCGCTTGAAGTCTGTCGGGGCCCGGTCGTGCTGAGCCCCGGGGTGGAGCGGTGCCGGCGGCGGGGCGAGCTGAGTCAGCCCCGCCGCCGTACCTGGAACTACTTCGTGATCTTGACGACCCGACCGGCGCCGACGGTGCGGCCACCCTCGCGGATGGCGAAGCGCAGACCCTCCTCCATGGCGATGGGCTGGATCAGCGTCACCGTCATCTCGGTGTTGTCGCCAGGCATGACCATCTCGGTGCCCTCGGGCAGGTCGACGACGCCCGTCACGTCCGTGGTGCGGAAGTAGAACTGCGGGCGGTAGTTGTTGAAGAACGGCGTGTGGCGGCCGCCCTCGTCCTTGCTGAGGATGTAGACCTGCGCCTCGAACTCGGTGTGCGGCGTGATCGACTTCGGCTTGCAGACGACCTGGCCACGCTCGACCTCCTCGCGCTTGATGCCGCGGATCAGCAGACCGACGTTGTCACCGGCCATACCGGAGTCGAGCAGCTTGCGGAACATCTCGACACCGGTGACGGTCGTCGTCTGGACGTTCTCCTTGATCCCGACGATCTCGACGGTCTCGTTGACGTTGACGATGCCGCGCTCGATGCGCCCGGTGACGACGGTGCCGCGACCGGTGATCGTGAAGACGTCCTCGATCGGCATGAGGAAGGGCTTCTCGGTGTCGCGGACGGGCTCCGGGATGGAGTCGTCGACGGCGGCCATGAGCTCGAGCAGCTTCGCGCTCCACTCCTTGTCACCCTCGAGCGCCTTGAGCGCCGAGACACGCACGACCGGAAGGTCGTCGCCCGGGAACTCGTACTCGCTGAGCAGCTCGCGGACCTCGAGCTCGACGAGCTCCAGGATCTCCTCGTCGTCGACCATGTCGGCCTTGTTCAGCGCGACGACGATGTAGGGCACGCCGACCTGGCGGGCCAGGAGCACGTGCTCCTTGGTCTGCGGCATCGGGCCGTCGGTGGCGGCGACCACGAGGATCGCGCCGTCCATCTGGGCCGCGCCGGTGATCATGTTCTTGATGTAGTCGGCGTGCCCGGGGCAGTCGACGTGCGCGTAGTGGCGGTTCTCCGTCTGGTACTCGACGTGCGCGATGGAGATCGTGATGCCACGAGCCTTCTCCTCCGGCGCCTTGTCGATCTGGTCGAAGGCCGAGGCCTCGTTCAGGTCCGGGAACGCGTCGTGCAGCACCTTGGTGATGGCAGCAGTCAGCGTGGTCTTCCCATGGTCGATGTGACCGATGGTGCCGATGTTGACGTGCGGCTTGGTGCGCTGGAACTTCGCCTTGGCCATCTGGCCTGTCTCCTTCAGTGCGGTGGTTGCCGTACGACGTCTGCGTCGAAGGCCGGGTGTCAGGCGGTACGGGGCCTACTCGCCCCGGACCTTCGCGATGATCTCCTTCGCCACATTGCCGGGGACCTCGGCGTAGGAGTCGAACTGCATGGAGTAGCTGGCCCTGCCCTGGGTCTTGGAGCGGAGGTCTCCGACGTAGCCGAACATCTCCGACAGGGGCACGAGCGCCTTGACGACACGGACGCCGGCGCGCTCGTCCATGGCCTGGATCAGGCCACGGCGGCTGTTGAGGTCGCCGATGACGTCGCCCATGTTCTCCTCGGGCGTGGTCACCTCGACCGCCATCATCGGCTCCATGAGGGCCGGGTCCGCCTTGCGGGCCGCCTCCTTGAAGCCCATCGAGCCGGCGATCTTGAACGCCATCTCGGAGGAGTCGACGTCGTGGTAGGCGCCGTCGGTGAGCGTCACCTTCACGCCGACCAACGGGTAGCCGGCGAGGATGCCGTGCTGCATCGCCTCCTGGCAGCCCTGGTCGACGGCCGGGATGTACTCCTTGGGGATGCGACCACCGGTGATCGAGTTCTCGAACTGGTAAGTCGGAATGGAACCCGACTCGTCCGGCTCGGTGATCGGCTCGACCCGGATCTGGATCTTGGCGAACTGGCCGGTGCCGCCGGTCTGCTTCTTGTGCGTGAAGTCGAGGCGCTCGACCGTGCCGCGCAGGGTCTCGCGGTAGGCGACCTGCGGCTTGCCGACGTTGGCCTCGACCTTGAACTCGCGGCGCATGCGGTCCACGAGGATGTCCAGGTGGAGCTCGCCCATGCCGGCGATGATCGTCTGGCCGGTCTCCTCGTCGGTGTAGACCTTGAACGTCGGGTCCTCCTCGGCGAGCCGCTGGATCGCGGTGCCGAGCTTCTCCTGGTCGCCCTTGGTCTTCGGCTCGATCGCCACGGAGATGACCGGGTCCGGGAAGCTCATGGACTCGAGCACGATCGGCGCTTCCTGACCGGCCAGCGTGTCACCGGTAGTCGTCTGCTTGAGACCGATGACCGCGCAGATGTCGCCCGCGCGGACCTCGCTGATGTCCTCGCGCGAGTTGGCGTGCATCTGCATGAGGCGGCCGATCTTCTCCTTGCGGTCCTTGGTGCTGTTCAGGACCTGCGTGCCCGCAGTGAGCGTGCCGGAGTAGACGCGGATGTAGGTGAGCTTGCCGACGTGCGGGTCCGTCTGGATCTTGAAGGCCAGCGCAGACAGCGGAGCGTCGAACTGCGGCTCGCGGGTCTCGAGGACGGTCTCGTCCTTGACGCTGTGCCCGGTGACCGCGCCGATGTCGAGCGGGGACGGCAGGTAGGCGACAACCGCGTCGAGCATGGGCTGGACGCCCTTGTTCTTGAACGCCGACCCGCACAGCACCGCGGTCACCGTCGCCTCGGTGGTGCTCGCGATGATCGCGCGCCGGATGCCGGCCTTGATCTCGGCCTCGGTGGGCTCCTCGCCCTCGAGATACTTCTCCATCACCGCGTCGTCGACCTCGGCGAGCGTCTCGATCAGCTTGCCGCGCCACTCGGCGGCCTGGTCAGCGAACTCAGCCGGGATCTCGACGACGTCGTAGTGGTCGCCCTTGCTCGTCTTGTCGTCGTTGGCCCAGTGCAGGCCCTTCATCTGGACCAGGTCGATGACCCCAGTGAAGTCGCCTTCGGTGCCCCACGGGAGCTGCAGCACCAGCGGCACCGCGTGGAGCCGGCTGATGATCATGTCGACCGTGCGGTAGAAGTTCGCGCCGGTGCGGTCCATCTTGTTGACGAAGCAGATCCGCGGGACGGAGTACTTGTCGGCCTGGCGCCACACGGTCTCGGACTGCGGCTCGACACCGGCGACCGAGTCGAAGACCGCGACAGCGCCGTCGAGGACGCGCAGTGAGCGCTCCACCTCGACGGTGAAGTCGACGTGACCGGGCGTGTCGATGATGTTGATCCGGTGGTCGGCCCACTGGCAGGTCGTCGCGGCCGACGTGATGGTGATGCCGCGCTCCTGCTCCTGCTCCATCCAGTCCATCGTGGCAGCGCCGTCGTGGACCTCACCGATCTTGTAGGCCCGCCCGGTGTAGTACAAGACGCGCTCGGTGGTCGTCGTCTTGCCCGCGTCGATGTGCGCCATGATCCCGATGTTCCGGGTCTTGGCGAGGATCGCGTTGCTGGCCACTGCAGTGTCTCTTTCCCGGGGTCTGGGGTCTTGCCTGTCTCGGTGCCGGGGTCACCGGCGGGTGCGCTGGTCGCGCCGATCGATGCGGCGGCGGGCTACCAGCGGTAGTGCGCGAAGGCCTTGTTGGACTCGGCCATCTTGTGCGTGTCCTCGCGGCGCTTGACGCTCGCCCCGAGGCCGTTGCTGGCGTCGAGCAGCTCGTTCATGAGGCGCTCGGTCATGGTCTTCTCACGACGGGCGCGGGAGTACTGGATGAGCCAGCGCAGGGCGAGCGTGTTCGACCGGCCCGCGCGCACCTCGATCGGCACCTGGTAGGTCGCGCCACCGACACGACGGCTGCGGACCTCGAGGGTCGGCTTGACGTTGTCCAGTGCGCGCTTGAGCGTGATCACCGGGTCGGCGTCGGTCTTGGTGCGGCAGCCCTCGAGGGCGCCGTAGACGATCCGCTCAGCGACGGAGCGCTTGCCGCCCACGAGGACCTTGTTGATCAGGCTCGTGACGAGCGGGGAGCCGTAGACCGGATCGGTGACGACCGGGTGCTTCGGGGCAGGACCCTTGCGAGGCACTAGCTCTTCTCCTTCTTCGCGCCGTACTTGCTGCGCGCCTGCTTGCGGTTGCGGACGCCCTGGGTGTCGAGCGACCCCCGGATGATCTTGTAGCGGACACCGGGCAGGTCCTTCACGCGACCGCCGCGGACGAGCACGATGGAGTGCTCCTGCAGGTTGTGACCGACACCAGGGATGTAGGCCGTGACCTCGACACCGCTGGTGAGGCGCACGCGGGCGACCTTGCGCAGGGCGGAGTTCGGCTTCTTGGGCGTGGTCGTGTAGACGCGCGTGCAGACACCACGACGCTGTGGGCTCGCCTTGAGCGCCGGCGTCTTGGTCTTCTCGACCTTGTCCTGCCGGCCCTTGCGGACCAGCTGCTGGATCGTGGGCAAAGCGTCTCCTGCTCGTCCTTCGAGGGTCTTGGACCGTGCTCCTGCGCCCCACGCGGTCGGGTGTGTCGCCCGGCCGTTCCTGCCCGCGTGGAAGCCACGCGGGAAGATGGTGCAGAGGTTGGTGCTGGGTTTCGTGCTGGTGCCGCGCGGGGGTCCTGTCGGACGTCCTGCTCGACCCGCAGCCCTGCGAGCGGGCGCGGACGGCCCGGGTCGCCCCAGGCACAAGAGTGAACAGTACCTGCCGGCCGTACGAGGGTCAAAGAGCGGGCTCCTCGACAGCCCCCGTCAGGACGACACGCCGTACGGGGCGCTGCCGCTCCCCCATACTGGCCTGCGCCACGCACGGGCGTCCCTGTGCGGGTCCGCTGGGGCGCCCTCGGCGCTGTGCGCAGCGTGCTGGCCCGCCCGTCGACCAGGAGGACCCGTGACCGCACCCCCGCTGGACCCCGCCGCCCCCGCGGCCCGGGCGACCGGGCCGGCACCTCGGCGCCGGCTGCCGCGGGCGGAGCCGGCGCACGCGGGCGGGACGTTCGCGTGGCTGGTCGTCGCCGGCCACCTCTGGGTCCTCGGCGGGCTCTTCCTGGACGGGTGGTACCACGTCAACCGGCCCGGAGGCGAGACGTTCCTGACGCCCTGGCACGCGATCCTCTACAGCGGAGTCGCGGTGACCCTCGCCGTCCAGGTCTGGCAGACCCGGCGGGCCGGGGGGCTGCGGCCGGGCTACGCCGCGTCGCTGGCCGGCGGGCCGGTCATCCTGTTGGCCGGCGCGGTCGATGCCGTCTGGCACACCGTGCTGGGGATCGAGACCGACCTTGCATCCCTGCTGTCTCCCCCGCACCTGCTGCTCATCACCGCCGGCACCCTCGTGTTCGCCGGGCCCCTGCGCGCCGCGCTGAAGGCTCCGGTCGGGGCCGGCCTCCCCACCGCCCTGTCCGCCGCGTTCGTCGTGACCGGCCTGGGCTTCTTCACCCACTACGCCAACCCGATGACGCACCGCTACCCGGTGGTCGCTGCGTCGGACCTGGCCGCTGGGGACAGCGTCGGGAGCCGAGTGGCGGAGCTGCAGCAGGTGGCCGGCCTTTCGGGTGTGCTCCTCTGGGCGGTGCTGGTGGGCGGCGCGCTCGCCGTCGTGCATGCCAGGACCGCTCTCGTGCCGGGCAGCCTGCTCGTCGTGGTGGCCGTCCCGTCGCTGTTCCTGACGACTCTGCGCGGGACGTACGAGCTGGTGCCGGCCGTGCTGCTCACCGCTGTCGTGGTTGAACTGCTCGGCCGCCGGCTTCCGACCGCCGTCCTCAGCGGCGCGGCGACAGGGCTGCTCACCACCGCCTGGGTCCTCACCCTCGCCGCCACCGCGGAGCTGGCCTGGGACCTGGAGCTGCTGACCGGCAGCATCGGCTCGGCCGCGGCAGCCGGCTACCTCGTCGGGTGGCTGGTCCAGGGCCCGCGGGCCGCCGACCGGCCCCTCGCCGCCGGATGACCGGGGCGCCGCCCCGCCCGTCCCCGGCCGAGCTGAGGTCGGCGTACGGCAGGACGGTGCCCGACCTGGTGCGGCCGGGCTTGCCGGTGCTGCTGTGCGGCATCAACCCCTCGCTGTGGTCCGGGGCGGTCGGCCTGCACTTCGCCAACCCGAGCAACCGCCTGTGGCCGACGCTGCACGCAGCCGGCTGGACCGACCGGCGGCTGCAGCCGTGGGAGACCGGTGCCGTGCTGGAGGCCGGGCTCGGCATCACGAACCTCGTCCGTCGAGCCACGGCCCGCGCCGACGAGCTCGATGACGACGAGGTGTGCGCCGGGCTGGGCACCGTCGTCGCACTGGCCGAGCAGGTCGCGCCGCGGTGGGTGGCCTTCCTCGGCATGACGACCTACCGCACGGCGACCGGCGAGCGTAGGGCGCAGGTCGGCCCCCAGGACCGGAACCTGGGTCCGGCGCGGGTCTGGCTGCTCCCCAACCCCAGCGGCCTCAACGCCAGCTGGCAGCTGCCCCGCCTGGCCGAGGCGTACGCCGCGCTGCGCGAGGCGGCGCACCCCTCCCCCGGCTCGCCGACCTAGTAGCCGCTGTCGTAGGAGCTGTCGAAGAAGCCGGCGACGCCGGCGATGATGACCAGCACGAGTGTGGCGATGCCGATCCAGCCGAGCACGATGCCGGCGACGGCCATGCCCGAGCCGGCCTCGCCCCCCTGCTTGATCTGCTTGCGGGCCACGTAGCCGAACACCAGCGCCAGGACGCTCCCGATCCAGTAGATCCACAGGATGCCGAGCACCATCGACGCGATGGCCATCCCGTTGGTGCGCCCGGATCCGCCCGGCTGCCCGTACTGACCGTACTGGTCGTACTGCGGCTGGCTGTACTGCGGCTGGCCGTACTGGGACTGGCCGTACTGCGGCTGCCCGTACTGCGGCTGCCCGTACTGCGGCTGGCCGTAATGGGACTGGCCGTAGGGGTTCTCACCCTGCGGCGGCGAGGCGGACTGCGGCTGCCCGTAGGGGTTCTCGCCGTACTGCGGCTGGGCGTCCTGCGGCTGGGCGTCCTGCGGTCGCGAGTCGTGTGGATCCCCGGGGGTGCTCATGCGAAGCAGACTAGGGCGGTCCGAGCACAGACGGGGTGAGATCCGGAACGCCGACGGCCGCCCCTGCCGAAGCAGGGACGGCCGTGTGCGGTTCTGACTAGCTGCGGTAGGCGTCCCGGCCGCCGTAGTCGAAGTCGTCCAGCGGCACCGCCTGGCCGCCACCCTGACCGAACGCGAAGTCCGGGTCGTCGTAGCCGGCCATCGAGTAGACCTGCGCGCGGGCCTCCTCGGTGGGCTCCACCCGGATGTTGCGGTAGCGGCTGATGCCGGTACCGGCCGGGATGAGCTTGCCGATGATGACGTTCTCCTTGAGCCCGAGCAGCGAGTCGCTCTTGGCCTGGATCGCCGCGTCGGTGAGCACGCGGGTCGTCTCCTGGAAGGAGGCGGCGGACAGCCACGACTCGGTCGCGAGCGACGCCTTGGTGATGCCCATGAGGACCGGACGACCGGAGGCCGGCTCGCCGCCCTCGGAGACCACGCGGCGGTTCTCGGCCTCGAACACGGCCCGCTCGGTGAGCGAACCCGGCAGGAAGTCGGTCGAACCCGACTCGAGGACGTTCACCCGCTTCAGCATCTGGCGGATGATCACCTCGATGTGCTTGTCGTGGATCGACACGCCCTGTGAGCGGTAGACCTCCTGGACCTCTGCCACCAGGTGCAGCTGCACCTGGCGCGGGCCGAGGATCCGGAGCACCTCGTGAGGGTTGACCGCACCGATGTGCAGCTTCTCCCCGACGGTGATGTGGTCGCCCTCCTCGAACAGCAGGCGGGCCCGCTTCGACACGAGGTAGGAGATCTCCTCCGAGCCGTCGTCCGGCGTGATCGTGACCTGACGACCCTTGGCGGTGTCCTCCAGGCTGATCCGCCCGTCGACCTCGCTGATCTGGGCGACGCCCTTGGGGCTGCGCGCCTCGAACAGCTCGACCACGCGGGGCAGGCCGTGGGTGATGTCCTCACCCGCGACGCCACCGGTGTGGAAGGTGCGCATCGTGAGCTGCGTGCCGGGCTCGCCGATCGACTGGGCCGCGATGATGCCGACCGCCTCACCCACGTCCACGGTCTTGCCGGTCGCGAGCGAGCGGCCGTAGCAGCTGGCGCAGGTGCCGACCTTGGAATCGCAGGTCAGCACGCAGCGGACCTTGATCTCCTCGACGCCGGCGTCGATCAGCGCACCGATGTTGACGTCGCCCAGGTCGGCGCCGGCTGTCAGGACGGTCGTGCCGTCCTTCTCGACGTCGGCCGCCAGGGTGCGCGCGTAGACGCTGGTCTCGACGTGGGCGTCCTTGACGAGGACACCCTCGGCAGCCCCTTCCTTGTGGACGAGGGACCCGATGCGCATCTTCACACCGCGCTCGGTGCCGCAGTCCTCCTCGCGGATGATGACGTCCTGGCTGACGTCGACCAGACGGCGGGTGAGGTAACCCGAGTCGGCCGTGCGCAGCGCGGTGTCGGCGAGGCCCTTGCGAGCTCCGTGCGTGGAGATGAAGTACTCGAGGACGGTGAGCCCCTCGCGGAAGTTCGCCTTGATCGGCCGCGGGATGATCTCGCCCTTGGGGTTCGCCACCAGACCGCGCATGCCGGCGATCTGACGCACCTGCATCATGTTCCCTCGGGCACCCGAGTGGACCATCATCCAGACCGGGTTCTCCTTCGGGAAGTTCGCCTCCATCTCCTTGGCGACCTCGGCCGTGGCCTTCGTCCAGATCTCGATCAGCTCCTGGCGACGCTCGTCGTCGGTGATGACGCCGCGGGAGTACTGCTTCTCGATCTTCTCGGCGTCGCCCTCGTACTTCTCGAGGATCTCGGCCTTGCGCGGCGGGGTGACGACGTCCTCGATGGAGATGGTCACGCCGGAGCGCGTCGCCCAGCGGAAGCCGGTCTCCTTGAGGGCGTCCAACGTCGCCGCGACCTGGACCTTGGGGTAGCGCTCGGCCAGGTCGTTGACGATGGCCCCGAGCTCGCGCTTGGAGATCTCCTTGTCCACGAACGGGTAGTCCACGGGGAGCGTCTCGTTGAACAGGGTGCGTCCGAGCGTGGTGGTGAGGCGTACGCCCGAGCCGCCCTCGTCGACGGTGTCGCTGCTGCCTTCGGCGGCGACCCAGTCGCGCGGCGGGACGACGTCGCGCATGCGCAGCTGGACCTTCGCCTGCAGGTCGAGCTCGCCGGTGTCGTAGGCCATGACCGCCTCGGCGAGCGAGGAGAAGGCGCGGCCCTCACCGGTTGCGCCATCCTTCTGGCTGGTGAGGTAGTAGATGCCGAGCACCATGTCCTGGGTCGGAGCGGTGATCGGGCGCCCGTTGGCCGGCGACAGGATGTTGTTGCTCGACAGCATGAGGATGCGGGCCTCGGCCTGCGCCTCGGCCGACAGCGGCAGGTGCACCGCCATCTGGTCGCCGTCGAAGTCGGCGTTGAACGCCGTGCAGACCAGGGGGTGGATCTGGATGGCCTTGCCCTCGACGAGCTGCGGCTCGAACGCCTGGATGCCGAGGCGGTGCAGCGTCGGCGCGCGGTTCAGCAGAACCGGGTGCTCGGTGATGACCTCCTCGAGCACGTCCCACACGACCGGGCGCGCACGCTCGACCATGCGCTTGGCGCTCTTGATGTTCTGCGCGTGGTTCAGGTCGACCAGGCGCTTCATGACGAACGGCTTGAACAGCTCGAGCGCCATCTGCTTGGGCAAGCCGCACTGGTGCAGCTTGAGCTGCGGCCCGACGACGATGACCGAGCGGCCGGAGTAGTCGACGCGCTTGCCGAGCAGGTTCTGGCGGAACCGGCCCTGCTTGCCCTTCAGCATGTCGGACAGCGACTTGAGCGGACGGTTGCCCGGTCCGGTGACGGGACGACCGCGACGACCGTTGTCGAACAGCGCGTCGACGGCCTCCTGGAGCATGCGCTTCTCGTTGTTCACGATGATCTCGGGGGCACCGAGGTCGAGCAGGCGCTTGAGGCGATTGTTGCGGTTGATGACCCGGCGGTACAGGTCGTTGAGGTCCGAGGTCGCGAAGCGGCCACCGTCGAGCTGCACCATCGGGCGCAGGTCCGGCGGGATGACGGGGACGCAGTCCAGCACCATGCCCATCGGGCTGTTGCGGGTGTTGAGGAACGCCGCCACGACCTTGAGCCGCTTGAGGGCGCGGACCTTTTTCTGGCCCTTGCCCGAGCGGATGGTCTCGCGCAGCGACTCGGCCTCGGCGTCGAGGTCGAAGGTCTCCAGCAGCCGCTGCAGGGCCTCGGCGCCCATGCCACCGGTGAAGTACTGCCCGAACCGGTCTCGGAGCTCGCGGTAGAGCACCTCGTCGGCGATGAGCTGCTTGGGCTCGAGCTTGCGGAAGGTGTCGAGCACCTCGGTCAGCTTGTCGAGCTCGCGCTGCGCGCGGTCACGCAGCTGGCGCAGCTCGCGCTCAGCACCCTCGCGGACCTTGCGGCGCACGTCGCCCTTCGCGCCCTCGGCCTCGAGGGCAGCGATGTCGTCCTCGAGCTTCTTCTGACGAGCCTCGGCGTCAGCGTCGCGCTTGTCCTCGATCCGCTTGCTCTCCACGCCCATCGACGCCTCGACGCTCGCGAGGTCGTTGTGCCGCGCGTCCACGTCGACGGAGGTGATCAGGTAGGCCGCGAAGTAGATGATCTTCTCGAGGTCCTTGGGCGCGAGGTCCAGCAGGTAGCCCAGGCGCGAGGGGACGCCCTTGAAGTACCAGATGTGCGTGACGGGTGCGGCCAGCTCGATGTGGCCCATGCGCTCGCGGCGCACCTTGGCCCGCGTGACCTCGACGCCGCAGCGCTCGCAGATGATGCCCTTGAAGCGGACGCGCTTGTACTTGCCGCAGTAGCACTCCCAGTCGCGGGTCGGGCCGAAGATCTTCTCGCAGAAGAGCCCGTCCTTCTCCGGCTTGAGCGTGCGGTAGTTGATCGTTTCGGGCTTCTTGACCTCGCCGTGCGACCACTGGCGGATGTCGTCCGCGGTCGCGAGGCCGATGCGCAGTTCGTCGAAGAAGTTGACGTCGAGCACTAGTGCCTTCTCTCAAAAGGTGAAGCGAAAGTCAGGGGGTTCGTGTCCGCCGAGATCCCCTGTCTGACAGAGGATCTCGGCGGGGTGAGGTCTAGACCTCTTCGACCGAGCTGGGCTCGCGACGCGACAGGTCGATGCCGAGCTCCTCGGCAGCGCGGAACACGTCCTCGTCGGTGTCGCGCATCTCGATGGACATGCCGTCCGAGGACAGCACCTCCACGTTGAGGCAGAGCGACTGCATCTCCTTGATGAGCACCTTGAAGGACTCGGGGATGCCCGGCTCGGGGATGTTCTCGCCCTTGACGATGGCCTCGTAGACCTTGACCCGGCCGAGGACGTCATCGGACTTGATCGTGAGCAGCTCCTGCAGGGCGTAGGCAGCGCCGTACGCCTGCATGGCCCACACCTCCATCTCGCCGAAGCGCTGGCCGCCGAACTGCGCCTTACCACCCAGCGGCTGCTGCGTGATCATGGAGTAGGGGCCAGTGCTGCGAGCGTGGATCTTGTCGTCCACCAGGTGCAGCAGCTTCAGGATGTAGATGTAGCCGACCGAGATCGGGGCCGGGTAGGGCTCACCGCTGCGACCGTCGAACAGTCGCGCCTTGCCGGAGGCCTTGACCATCTGGACGCCGTCGCGGTTCGGCAGCGTGCTGCCGAGCAGGCCGGTGATCTCGTCCTCGCGGGCACCGTCGAAGACCGGGGTGGCCGTGTTGGTGCCGGCTGGGGCCTCGGCGACGCCGATGTCGGTGAGCCGCTTCTTCCACGGCTCGGCACCCTTGGCGGACGCGCCCTCGACCTTCCAGCCGGTCTTTGCGATCCAACCGAGGTGGGTCTCGAGGACCTGCCCGACGTTCATGCGGCCGGGGACGCCGAGCGGGTTGAGCACGACGTCGACCGGCGTGCCGTCCTCGAGGAACGGCATGTCCTCCTGCGGCAGGATCTTGGCGATGACGCCCTTGTTGCCGTGGCGTCCGGCGAGCTTGTCGCCGTTGCTGATCTTGCGCTTCTGGGCGACGTAGACCCGGACCAGCTCGTTGACGCCGGGCGGGAGCTCGTCGCCGTCCTCGCGCGAGAAGACGCGGACGCCGATGACCTTGCCGGACTCGCCGTGCGGCACCTTGAGGCTGGTGTCGCGGACCTCGCGGGCCTTCTCGCCGAAGATCGCCCGCAGCAGGCGCTCCTCGGGGGTGAGCTCGGTCTCGCCCTTGGGCGTGACCTTGCCGACGAGGACGTCACCGGGGGTGACCTCCGCGCCGATCCGGATGATCCCGCGCTCGTCGAGGTCGGCGAGGACCTCCTCCGAGACGTTGGGGATGTCGCGGGTGATCTCCTCGGCACCGAGCTTGGTGTCGCGGGCGTCGACCTCGTGCTCGTCGATGTGGATCGAGGTGAGCACGTCGTCCTGCACGAGACGCTGCGACAGGATGATCGCGTCCTCGTAGTTGTGGCCCTCCCACGGCATGAACGCCACGAGCAGGTTCTTGCCGAGCGCCATCTCGGCCTCGTCAGTGCAAGGACCGTCAGCCAGGACCTGACCCGACTCGACCCGGTCGCCCTCGGCCACGATGGGCTTCTGGTTGATGCAGGTGCCCTGGTTGCTGCGGCGGAACTTCGACAGCCGGTAGGTGCGCCGCGTGCCGTCGTCGTGCATGACCGTGACGTAGTCGGCGGACAGGTCCTCGACCACGCCAGCCTGCTCGGCGACGACGACGTCCCCGGCGTCGACGGCGGCGCGGTGCTCCATGCCCGTGCCGACCAGCGGCGCCTCGCTGCGCAGCAGCGGGACGGCCTGGCGCATCATGTTGGACCCCATGAGCGCGCGGTTGGCGTCGTCGTGCTCGAGGAACGGGATCATCGCGGTCGCGACCGAGCAGATCTGCCGGGGGCTGACGTCGATGTAGTCGACGCCGGCCGGGGCGATGTAGTCGACCTCGCCGCCCTTCTTGCGGACGAGCACGCGCTTCTCGGCGAACGACCCCGAGGAGTCGAGCGCGTTCGCCTGAGCGATGACGTGCTTGTCCTCCTCGTCGGCGGTGAGGTAGTCGACCTGGTCGGTGACCTCACCCTCGGTCACCTTGCGGTAGGGCGTCTCGACGAAGCCGAACGCGTTGACCCGACCGAACGTGGCGAGCGAGCCGATCAGGCCGATGTTCGGACCCTCGGGCGTCTCGATCGGGCACATGCGGCCGTAGTGGCTCGGGTGCACGTCGCGCACCTCGAAGCCGGCGCGCTCCCGGGACAGACCACCCGGGCCGAGCGCCGACAGGCGGCGCTTGTGGGTGAGCCCGGACAGCGGGTTCGTCTGGTCCATGAACTGGCTGAGCTGGGAGGTCCCGAAGAACTCCTTGATGCTCGCCACAACCGGGCGGATGTTGATCAGGGTCTGCGGCGTGATCGCCTCGACGTCCTGGGTCGTCATGCGCTCGCGGACCACGCGCTCCATGCGGGCGAGACCCAGCCGGATCTGGTTCTGGATCAGCTCGCCCACGGTGCGCAGGCGACGGTTGCCGAAGTGGTCGATGTCATCGGTCTCGAAGCCCGCCTCACCGGCGTGCAGCTTCACGATGTAGTCGATCGTGGCGAGGATGTCGTCCTCGGTCAGCGTGCCCTGGTCGACGGGGAGGCCGACACCGAGCTTCTTGTTGACCTTGTAGCGACCCACCTTGGCGAGGTCGTAGCGCTTGCCGTTGAAGAACAGGTTGTCGAGCAGCGTCTGCGCCGACTCGCGGGTCGGCGGCTCGCCGGGACGCAGCTTGCGGTAGATGTCGATCAGGGCGTCGTCCTGACCGGTGGTGTGGTCCTTCTCGAGCGTCATGCGCATCGATTCGTAGTCGCCGTAGCGCTCGAGGATGCGGGCGTCGTCCCAGCCGAGCGCCTTGAGCAGCACGGTGACGGGCTGCTTGCGCTTGCGGTCGATGCGCACGCCGACGGCGTCACGCTTGTCGACCTCGAACTCGAGCCAGGCGCCGCGGCTCGGGATCACCTTGCACGAGTAGGTGTCCTTGTCGGTCACCTTGTCAATCTGCTTGTCGAAGTAGACGCCCGGAGAACGGACCAGCTGCGACACGACGACGCGCTCGGTGCCGTTGATGACGAAGGTGCCCTTCGGCGTCATCACGGGGAAGTCACCCATGAAGACCGTCTGGCTCTTGATCTCACCGGTGGTGTTGTTGGTGAACTCCGCGGTGACGAACAGCGGAGCTGCGTAGGTCATGTCCTTGTCCTTGCACTCCTCCACGGAGTACTTGGTGGGCTCGAACCGGTGGTCGCGGAAGCTCAGCGACATCGAGCCGGAGAAGTCCTCGATCGGGGAGATCTCCTCGAAGATCTCCTCGAGGCCGGAGCGCGTCGACAGGTCGGTGCGGCCCTCGGCGACCGCTGCGGCGACCCGGGTGCGCCAGTCGTCGTTGCCGACGAGCCAGTCGAAGGAGGTGGTCTGCAGGTGCAGGAGGTTCGGGACCTCGAGCGGCTCGCGGATCTTGGCGAACGAGATGCGCGAGGTGGTGTTGCCAGCAGTTGCGGGGGTCCCAGAAGTGCGGGGGGAGGCCAAGAGGAGGTCCTTCCGACGGCAGCGTCAGCTGCCAGAGCCGATCCGTGGCGGCGCAGACGCACTCCGACCACCCGTCCGAGGCATCCGGCCTGGACAGGTATATGACGGGAGGCAGCGCAAACCGGCAGCCTAGCCGATGCCGGCCGTCGTGTCGAGCCCGAGGTTCGAGCTCCCGACCGCTGCTACAGCCGCTCGACCTTCTCCACGAGCCAGGTGTCCTTGCCGCGCACGAGGGTCATGCGCAGACGGTTGCGCTCGACCCGCGCTTGGGCCCCCTTGGCCGCGATCTGCTGGTCCACGGCGACCACCGCGACCGCCCGGTCCGACTCGAAGCTCTCGAGCCCCGCGGCGACCACCTGCGAGGTGGCGACCGACTCCGCTGCGGTGAAGCTCGCTCGCAGATCGGCCGTGGCCTTGGCGTACTCCTGCGAGAAGGATCCGGTGCTGGTGGCGAGGACACCTGAGAAGTCCTCGTCGAGCTTGCGGTAGTCGTACGACGTCAGCGCCAGGGTCCGCTCACGGGTCGCCTCGAGCGCGCCCTTGCGATCCTGCTCGGACCCTCCCCCGCCGACCGTGGCGAGGGCGCCGACGGCGAGGGCGAGGGCGAGCGCTGCAAGACCCAGCGCGGCGTAGACGTAGGACCAGGGCGGGCGGGACCGCGTCCTGGTGCCCGACGCGATCTCGGGAGGCGGCGGCGGGAGCGACGCAGAACTCGCCCGGTCGGGCCGGGCCTGCTCGGCCCGGTCGGGCCGGGCCTGCTCGGCCCGGACCTGCTCGGGCCGGGTCTGCTGACTGCCGTCCGGACCGGGCGCGGCCGGATCGTCCAGATCTGGCGCCCCAGCGGGACCGGGCGAGGGGATCTGCCTGCCTGCCCCCGGACCGGGCGAGGGGATGGGCTTGCGGGCACCTGGTCCAGGCGACGGGACGGGCTTGCCGACCGGCCTGCCAGCGCCCGGACCAGGCGAGGGGATCGTCACAGGGCGTCCACCCTGGACACCAGCCAGCGGTCGTCGACCTTGACCAGGACCATCCGCACGCGGCTCTGGTCGATCTTGCGGCCCTCGACCTGGGTGCTGGTCGTCGCCTGGTTGAGGAACACCACGGTGGTCACCTCGCGGGGCGATGCGCCGACGACGGCGCTCTCCACCACGTCCGCGACGACCACCGCCTTGTACTGGGTGGCCACCGCGCTCACCACGTCCTTCGTGGTCCTGGCGTACTCCGACTTGAACGTCCCGGTCGTCACCGAGAGGCCGCGCTCGAAGTCGGCGTCGAGCGTCGCGTGGTCGTAGGAGAACAGGACCCGGGCGGCGTCGCGACTGGCGACGAGCGCCTCGTCGCGGGCGGTGTCGGCCTGCGACTGCGACCGCAGCCGCAGACCCAGGAACGCGACACCGGCGATCATCGCGACGGTCAGCAGACCGACGAGGACCAAGGGCAGCAGCGCCCGGCGGCCGCTCGTCTGAGCGACGGGCGGGGAGGCATCGCGGCCGGTGTCGTGGGCGGCCTCGTCGCCGTCCCCGTCGACGTCCCCGTCGACCGGCGGACCAGCAGGCGCAGCAGTCGGCGACGCAGCGGGCTTCGACTCAGCGGGCTTCGACTCAGCGGGCGGCGACTCGGCGGGCGGCGGCTCGGACGTGGGATCGGCGGGCACGGGAGCAGCATGCACCGGATCGTCGGCGCCGCGCTGGCCGTCGAGCGGCCTGACGTCGGCCGGCGTGGCTGAATCGACGGGTGCTCCGGAGGGTGGTGTCTCTCTCACGCTCAGCCCACGAACCGCAGCGACGAGGTCAGCCATCGTCCGTCCACCCGCTCGACCTCGATCTGCATGCGGTAGGTGTTGACCCGACCCTCGGGGCTGGCCACGTTCTTGACCGTGCTGTCGACGACGACCAGGGCCGAGGCGTTGCTCTTGTCGGAGCGCACGAGCCCCGACTCGATGACCCGGCCCTGCGCGCTGACCTCGTTCTTGGTGAGCAGGTCCTTGAGGTTGCCGGAGTTGTCTTCGAACTCCTTGCGGAAGTCCCCGGTGGCGCCCTCCAGGACGCGGTCGACCGCTTCGTCGAGCTTCGCGCTCTCGATGGACGTCAGGTTGATCGCCGACTGCCGCGCGGCGCGCAGCGCATCGGTGCGAGCGTCCTGGGCGCTCGAGTAGGTGCGCAACTGCAGCCCGAGGAACACGCCGACGGCGGCCAGGAGCACACAGAGGGTCGCGAGGCCGAACAGCACGCGCGTACGGGTGGACGCTCGTGGGCCAGAGGACTCGCCGGCACCGCTCCCGTCCTCGTGCGGACCGTCCTCGTGCGCGCTGGACGGCTCAGGGGGTTTCGGCTCAGAGGATCTCGGCTCAGGGGTCATCGACTTAGGGGTCCCAGCATCAGCCACTGCCAGGAGTCCTTGCCGAACACCCGCTCAGCACCGTTGGTGCTGCCGATCGTCAAGCGCTCTCCGTCGGAGGTGATGGCCCGTCCGGTCTTGGGGTCGTAGTCACCGAAGGCGATCTCGTCACCTAGAGCGGCGTCGAGCGACGGGGTGGCAGACCCAGCGGCGGTACCGCGGGAGCCGCCCTCGCCGGGTCGCGGTGCGCGCTCGGCACCGCGCACGCTGGACGCGCTGCCGTCGGGGAGCGAGCAGCCCGCCTCGAGGTTGGGCGTGCGCTGCGAGGTGTCGAACGGCGAACGCTGCGAGGTGCCCTCGTAGCCCTGCCGGCACGGCGGGGGCGCGGTCTCGGTGACGAGTCCGAAGTGGCTCGTGCCGTCACCCGGCGCGACCGTGAAGCCGCCGGCCACGACGTTCGGATAGGTCACGAGGATCTGCCGGAGCCCGGGCAGCCGCACCTTCTGGATCTGGGCCACTGTCACGAGGTTCTCGATCAGCACGGGCAGGTCACTGCGGTTCTTCCGGATGAGGTCGGTGACCTCGTTGGCACTGGCGCTGCCGTTCGCGAACAGCCGTCGGAAGTCCGGGTCGCTCGTCCGGAGCGTCTCGGACAGCTTGGCGAGGTCTGCGTTGTAGCTCTTGAACTGGCCCGAGACGTCGCGCTGGGTGTTGAGCGCCGTCTCGCCGTCCCGGATCAGTGCTTTGGTCTGCGGCAGGGCGTCCACGGCGGCCCGGGTGAGCGAGTCACCGTCGTCCAGGAGCTTCTGCAGGCTCTCGCCGCCTCCGTTGCCGAAAGCGAGGCCGAGCTCCTCGATGACGACCGTGAGGTCCTCGAGGTTCACGCTGGTGACGAAGTCGTCGAGGTTGACGACCAACTCGGTCGGCGAGATCGGGATGGCGGTCTGGGCCCTGGGGATCATCGCCCCGGACGCCAGGAACGGCTCGCCCTCGCGGGTCGGCTGGAGGTCGACGTACTGCTCACCGACCGCGGACCGGTTGGCGACCACCGCAGAGGCCCCGGTGGGGACCTTGGTCCCGGGCTCGAGGCGCAGGTCGAGCTTCACGCCGCCCTCGACCAGCTCGAGCTCGGCGACCTTGCCCACCCGCACGCCGCGGTAGGTCACCTCGGCGCCCTTGAAGATGCCGCCGGAGTCGCTGAACTCGGCTGACACGAGGTAGCCCTGGTCCAGGAAGAACTTGCCGAGGCCGGCGTAGCGCACCCCGGTGTAGCTCAGCCCGATCACAGAGATGAGCAGGAAGGCCAGCAGCTGGCCCTTCGTCTGACGGGAGATCACCGCAGACCTCCGATCAGCAGGCGGAGCAGGTTGGCGCTGGACCCGGTGAGGCCCGGCAGGCCAGGGATGGGTGGCATCGGCGCGGGCGGGCCACCCGGCGTCGCGCCAGGGATGGTCACGCCCGGGACGACGGGCGCGTTCGGGTCGACCGGCGGCAGCTGACCTGCCGCGGCTGCGGCAGCGGCAGCCGCGGCTGCGGCTGCGGCTGCGGCTTGGGCCTGTCGCAGCTGCTCCTCCAGCTGGAGCCTCTCGGCGGCGCTCCGGGCTGCTCGGAGCTGGTCCTGCAGGAGCTGCTGCTGGCGGAGCAGCTCCTCCGGGGACGGACCTGCGGGAAGCGGCAGAGTCGGCAGCGCTGGCAGAGTCGGCAGCGCTGGCAGCGCTGGCAGCGCTGGCGCCCCGCCACCGCGCAGGTCGAGGTCGAGAGTGACGAACAGGTTGGCGAAGTCGCCCTTGATGCCCTCCGTCACGGTCCGCGGGAACGGGTAGGTCGTGAGCAGCTCCAGCGACTCCGGCAGAGCACGCCCCGCCTCGTTGAGCTGGGTGAGGATCGGCTCGAGGGCCCGCAGGTCCGCGACGGTGTTGGCCTGGGTCGCCTGGATGACGCGGGTGGCGACGTCGCCGAGCGTGTCGAGCGAGGTCAACAGCTGGGTGATCTCCTCGCGCTGGCCGGTGAGCACAGCCAGACCAGGCGGGATGTCCTCGAGTGCCGTGGCGATGATCTGCCGGTCGTTCACGAGCCGCGCGCTCAGCCGGTCGAGGCTGTCCAGCGCTCGTACGATCTTGAGCTTCTGCTCGTCGAGGGACCCCAGGAACACGTTCAGCTCGTTGAGAAGGCTCTTGACCCGGTCCTCTCTGCCCTCGAGAGCAGCGATCAGCTCCTTGTTGATGACCTGCAGCTGCTCGAGGCTGCCGCCGTTGAGGACCAGCGAAAGGGCCCCGAGGACCTCTTCGATCTCGGCGCTCCTGGTGGTGCGATCGAGCCCGATGATCTCGCCGCCACGGAGGCGGCCGGTGGCCTCGCTCGCGGGCGGCGGCTCGAAGCTGACGAACTTCTCGCCCAGCAAGCTGGTCTGGCGCACGCTCGCCCTGCTGTTGGACGGCAGCACGATGTCCTCGTTCAGGCCTACGACGACCCGGGCAGTGAAACCCGTGACCTCGAGGGAGCGCACGCTGCCGACTGCGACGTCGTTGACCTTGACGGCCGACTGCGGCACCAGGTCGATCACGTCGGTGAACTCGATCGTCACCTCGTAGGCCCCGTCGCCGTTGCCCTGACCTCCGGGGAGCGGCAAGCTCGACGCTCCGTCGAAGCCGCAGGCGGACAGCGTCACAGTGCCCATCACGAGGGTGAGCAGGGTCGCGGTCCTGCGCGCCCGGCCCGTCGAGCCGGTCCCCGAGCTGGTGAAGGTGCTCATCGTCCACCGTCCAGGATGCCGCCGAGGGTCATGTCGCGGACAGCCGGGGGGCTGGCCGCGCCCGAGGGGGACGGCGCCGCCTGCCCGGGCATGGGAATCTGGGGGACTCCGACCGGCGCAGGCCCGCCGCCACCGCCGGGCGGACCGGACGGAGGGGGCGGAAGGTTCAGCAGGGCCTTGGCGTCGAAGCACGGCTTCGCGTCCTCGCCCGCGCTGACGAGGGCGTTGCATACGGCGCCCAGCGGATCCACCTCGGCGCCCTGGATGTTGTTGTCGCGGGTGTCGAGCGTTCCGGTCGCCGGGTTGTAGGCCAGCTGGAGGTTGGACAGCGCCGTCGGCGACACGTCGAGGAACTCCTCGAGCGCGGCGCGCTGCTTCACCAGGACGCCTGTCACGGAGGCCAGGTCACTGATGTTGGCGGTCAGGTCGTCCTTGTTCTCGCGCACGAACGTCGCCACCTCGCCGAGGGCGATGGACAGTTGCTTCACCGCGGTAGCCAGGTCTGCTCGCTCGGCCTCGAGCTGGTCCGCGACGACCGCGAGGTCCTCGTTGAAGGCTCGGACCGTGCCGTCGGCGTTGGCGATCGTGGTCGTGAAGTCCTGCAGGTTGGTGACCGTGCCGAACAGGTCCTCGCGGCTGTTGTTGAGCGTTCCGACCAGCTGCGAGAAGTCGCGGAGCGTGCTGTTCAGCAGCTCGCCGTTGCCGTCGAGGTTCTGAGCCGAGACGTCCAGCAGGTCCGACAGAGCACCGTCCTTGTTGGCCCCGTTCGGCCCGAGGGCCAGGTTCAGCTCGTTCAACGACTCGTAGATCTGGTCGAGCTCGACCGGTATGGCGGTGCGGTCCCGGCGCAGGACGGCTCCGTCGGCGAGCACGGCGCCCCCCTGGAAGACCGGGGTCAGCTGGACGTAGCGGTCGCTCACGATCGACGGTGCGATCACGACGGCCTTGGCGTCGGCCGGCACCTTGTACTTCTCGTCGTAGGTGAGCTTCACGCGGACCTTGTCGCCCCGCGGCTCGATGGACGTCACCTCGCCGATCCGCACCCCGAGCACGCGCACGTCACTCGCCACGTAGAGCCCGACCGCACGGTCGAACTCGGCGACCATGGTCTTCTGACCCGGACTGCCGAACGGACCGCAGGCGGCCAGCCCACCGGTGAGCCCGAAGGCCGTGACGACGGCTCCGAAACGCAGGCCGAGCTCGCGCATGGACCGGGTCATGACGTGCCTCCGACGACACCGGGGAGCGGGACGGTCGGGCCTGCGCCGCCCCCGCCGAACTGGCCAGGACCGAAGTTGCCCACCGGTGGCAGGAAGTTCTGGATCACGGTGTCGAACCAGCGACCGTTGCCGAGGTTGTCGGCGAACACCCGCACGAACGGCGCCAGACGCACCAGGCTCGCGTCGAGGTTGTCCTGGTTCTTGCGGAGGACCTGGACGACCCCTCGCAGGCGGTCGAGCGCCGGCTGCAGCTCGGCGCGGTTCTCGCGCACGAGGGCGATCAACTGCTCGGACAGCAGGGTGGTCGTGTCGAGCAGGCGGCTGATCGCCTCACGGCGGGCCTGCACCTCCTTGAGCACCAGCGAGCTGTCAGCGAGGAAGGCCGTGAGGTCCTCGTCGCGCTCGGCCAGCACCTGGCTGACCCCGCGAGTGCGGTCGAGCAGGGCGGCGAGCTCCTTGTCCCGGGAGGCCAGCGTGCGAGACAGACGCGACAGCCCCTCCAGAGAGGCGCGGACCTCGTCAGGCGTGTCCCGGAACGTTTCTGCGAGCACGGAGAACGACTTCGCGAGCTGCTCGTCGTCGATCTCCTTCACCGTGGTCGAGAGGTCCCCGAAGGCGTCACCGATGTCGAAGGGCGAGGACGTGCGTGGCAGGGGGATGATCCCGCCGGGCTCGAGAGTCCCCTCGCCGTCTGGCGAGACCGAGAGGTACTTCCGCCCCAGGAGGGTCTTGATCTTGATGTCGGCGCGGGTTCGATTGCCCATCTCGGCGTCCTTGACCCGGAACTCGACCTGCACACGGTCTCCGGCGAGGTCGACCGACAGCACCTTGCCGACCTTGACCCCGGCGATGCGCACCTCGTCGTTGGGAGCGATGCCGGCCGCCTCGGTGAACTCGGCCTTGTACTCCTCGCCACCGAGGACGGCGTCGATGCTGAAGGAGCCAGCGAGCAGGGCGACGATCGCCAGGATGCCGACGGTGCCGATGACCGTCTTGTTCTGCTCGCGGAAGGGCGTCACGGCTTTGCTCCCTGTGCGCCGCCGTCGCGCTTGCACCGCGCGACGTCGTTGACGAACTGCAGGTCCTCGAGCAGGTTGATGCCGGCCCCGTTCGGGTCGAGCGGGTTGGCCGGCACGATGAGCTGGCCGTCGAACCCGCACAGGTAGAAGTTGAAGAACGACCCGTAGGTGGCGGTCCCGGTGATCACGTCGAGCTTGTTCGGCAACCGCTGCAGCACTCCGTCGACGACGTCCTTACTGTCATCGAGGGTCACCGCCAGCTGTCCCAGCTCGCGGATGTCGGCCTGCAGAGGCGGTCGGATCTCGGTGAGCAGACCCGCCGTGGCAGTCGTGAGGTCGCTGATGCCGTCGAGGGACGCGCCGATCGCAGCGCGGTCCTCGGCGAAGCCCGCGGCCAGCCTGCGCAGCTGGACGATCAGGTCGGCGAGCTCGGTGCCGCGGTCGTCGACGGTCGCGAGCACCTTCTCCATGTTGTCGAGGACACGGCCGATCACCTCGTCGCGGTCGGCCAAGGTGCTGGTGAGGGAGGCGGTGCGGGCCATGATGCTCTCGACCGTGCCCCCCTCTCCCTGCAGCGTCTGGACGACCTCGAACGCCGCCTGGTTCACCGAAGCGGGGTCGAGGGCCTGGAACAGCGGTCGGAAGCCGTTGAACAGCACCGTCAGGTCGAGGGCGTTGCGCGTCTGGACGAGCGGGATCGTGCCGTCCTCCTTGAGGGGCTCGGCCGACCCCTTGCCCTCGGTCAGCGCGAGGTAGCGCTCCCCGACGATGTTGCGGTAGCGCAGCCGCGCGATGGTGCTCTTCGCGATCGTCCGGTCGCCCTCGATCTTGAACTCGACACGAGCCAGGTTGCGCTCCTGGATCTCGATCTTCTGGATCTGCCCGACGCGGACGCCGGCGATCCGGACCTCGTTGCCGGGGAGCAACCCGGTCACGTCACCGAACACGGCCTTGTAGCTGGTGCTCTTGCCGAACCGCACGTTGCCGATCGTCGCCGCGAGGGCGAGGGTCAGGATCGACGTGACGACCATGAAGATGATCAGCTTGACGAGCGCTGTCGACGTCTTCATCGCAGCCCCACCTCCGTTCCTCGAGCCATCGGGCCGAACAGCAGGAAGGCCAGGTCGGGTACGTCGGTCGGGCTGACGCCCATCACTGGTCCGAGGACTGCACCCATGGCGTCCTCCGACGCGTCCGGGGCGACCCGCCCCCGCTGGTCCGTGGGTGTCGTGGACGCCCGGGTCGACGGAGCGCCTGCGTCCTCGAACCCGTCCTGGAAGTTCATGTCACCCGCCTGGCCCTGTGGTGTGGGGAGCCCGTAGCAGTTCGGTCCGCGGTCGTCGCGGTAGGCCGGCTCGTCGCGGCCTGGGAGGTAGCCCTTGCGCTGCTGCGGGAGGCGCTCGAGGGTGATGTGCAGACCGGGCTGCAGGCCGCCGAAGGCGTCGCCGATCGTCTTGTTGGAGCCGGCGAGGCCCTTGGCCAGGCACGGGAACTCGGGTGAGTACTTCGCGAAGACCTGCAGCGGAGGCAGGCTGTCCGCAGCCAGCGCCACGAACCGGGCTTCGTTCTCACGCAGGAAGCCGTCAGTCTCCTGCGCGAAGCCGGTGGTGGAGGTGAGGAACGAGTTCAGGGCCTGCTCCTGTTCGACCAGCGATCGATTGACGAAGCTGAGGTTGTCGAGGACCGCGAGGAAGTCGGGAGCGGCCTGGTCGAGGGTGTCCGCGAAGTCAGCGAGACCGCGGAAGTTCTCGCCCAGCGTCGGGATCGACGGGTTGATCCCTCTGAGGTACTCGTCGACCAGCTCGAGGTTCTCGCCGAGCCGCTCCCCCCGCCCCCGCAGAGCGCCTGACAGGGCGTTCAGGGTGACGCTCAGGTCCTGGGGCCGCAGTGCTTGCAGCAGCGGAAGCAGGTTGTTGAGCGCCTTCTCGGTCTCGAGCGCGGTCTCGGAACGGTCCTGCCCGATCACGTCGCCCTCGCTCAGGCGCTCTTCGCTCGCGCCGTCGGGGATGACCAGCGCGACGTACTTCTCGCCGAACAGCGTCTTGGGCAGCAGCTGCGCCCGCACGTCGGCCGGGATCAGCTTCATGTGGTCCGGGTCCAGAGCGAGGTCGAGCACGGCCCCCTCGCCATCCGAGGACACCTTGCGCACCTCACCGACGATCAGGCCGCGCAGCTTCACGTCGGTCGGTGCGGACAGCTGGTTGCCGATGCGGTCCGACTCCAGCGACACGCGGACCACCGGTGTGAAGCGCTTCTGGTAGAGCGCCACCGACAAGCCCAGCAGCGAGGCGATGACCAGCAGGAACGCCACGCCTGACAGGCGCCGCTTCGCTGCGGCTGAACGGCCTGCTCCCATGGGTGCGGACATCAGCCGGCGATCCTTACTGTGGTCGTCGCGCCCCAGATGGCGAGCGACAGGAAGAAGTCGACGATGTTCACGGCGACGATCGCCGTACGCACGGCGCGTCCGACGGCCACGCCCACGCCGGCCGGCCCGCCGCTCGCGTAGTAGCCGTAGTAGCAGTGGATCAGGATGATGATGACCGCGAAGATCAGCACCTTGACGAAGCTGTAGAGGACGTCGACCGGCGGCAGGTACTGGTTGAAGTACTGGTCGTAGGTGCCGGTCGACTGCCCGTAGAAGCCGGTGGTGATCAGACGGGCGGCGAAGTACGACGACAGCAGCCCGATCACGTAGAGCGGCGTGACCGCGATGAACCCGGCGATCATGCGGGTCGTCACGAGGAAGGGCAGCGACGGGACGCCCATCACCTCGAGCGCGTCGACCTCCTCCGAGATGCGCATCGCACCCAGTTGCGCCGTGAAGCCGCAGCCGACCGTCGCGGACAGGGCGAGCGCGGCCACGAGCGGGGCGATCTCGCGGGTGTTGAAGTAGGCGGAGATGAAGGCCGTGAAGTTCGCGACGCCCAGCTGGTTCAGCGCCGCGTAGCCCTGGAGCCCGACCTCGGTGCCGGTGAAGAAGGTGAGGAAGGCGATGACGCCGACGGTGCCGCCGACGAGGGCGAGCGCGCCGCTGCCGAGGCTCACCTCGGCCAACAGGCGGACGACCTCCTTCTTGTAGCGCAGGATCACCCGGTAGGTCCAACCCAGCGACCGGCCGTAGAAGGTGAGTTGCGCGCCGAGGTCGTCCAGGGCGGACAGCGGCTTGGACGCCACCTTCTTCGCGACCCGGACGGGGCCGGCCAGGCGAGGGGGCAGCGGGGTGCCGACAGCGCTCACGACGTCACCCGCCCTTCTGCGGGACGACCTGGAAGTACACGGCCGTGATGATGAAGTTCGTGAGGAACAGCAGCATGAAGCTGATCACCACGCTCTGGTTCACCGCGTCGCCGACGCCCTTCGGGCCACCTCCGGCGTTGAGCCCCTTGTAGGAGGCGACGAGGGCCGCGATCAGTCCGAAGATGACCGCCTTGAGCTGGCCGACGTAGAGGTCGGGCAGCTGCGCGAGCGCGGTGAAGGACGACAGGTAGGCCCCCGGCGTCCCGCCTTGGAGGATGACGTTGAAGAAGTAGCCGCCGCAGACACCGACGACGGCGACCAGACCGTTGAGGAAGAACGCGACGAGCATGGTCGCGAGCACCCGGGGGACGACCAGGCGCTGCAGCGGGCTGACACCCAGGACCTCCATGGCGTCGATCTCGTCACGGATCTTGCGCGAACCGAGGTCGGCGCAGATGGCCGAGCCGCCCGCGCCGGCGATGAGCAGAGCCGTGACGATGGGGCTGGCCTCGCGGACGATGCCGAGGACGGCGACAGCACCGGTGAAGGACTGGGCGCCGATCTGCTTGGTGAGGTTGCCGATCTGCAGGGCCAGCACGGCCCCGAAGGGGATGGACACCAGAGCAGTCGGCACGATCGTGACGCTCGCGATGAACCACGCCTGCTGGATGAACTCCGCGCCCTGGAACGGCCGCTTGAACAGGCTGCGCAGCACGTCCAGAGACAGGGCGAAGAAGTCGCCTGCACCGCGGACCGGTGCGCTGACGCTCGGGGCCATCAGCGAAGACCGCGCCAGCGGCTGCTGCCGCTGCGTGCAGGGGCGGTGCCGGCGGTCGTCGAGGCCGGCGGCTCAACTGCCCGCGGCGCGTCGGATGCGCCAGCGGGACGGTCGAGGACAGTCGTGTGTGCGTCCTCGGAGCTGGCCTCCTGCGCGCGGTGGCCGACGCCACGCGGACGCAGGGCGGACTCGTTCTGGCCGGACCCGTTCTGGCCGGACCCGTTCTGGCCGTAGTCGTCCCGGACATCGGAGGCAGGTTCGTCTGCGCCGCGGTCGGTCCTTCCCCGACCCCCCCGGCCCCCCTGCTGGCCGACGGGAGCGGGCGGCTCCTCACCCGTCCATCCGGTGGGGCCGTCACCCTGCTGCTCGGGGACCTCGACGTCGAGGCCCGGGAACGACCCGGCCGGCGGCACGACGCCGTGCTCCATCAGCCAGGAACCGGGCGGGCGCTGGCTCTCGCGAGGATGGCCGTCGGAGGTCGGCAGCTGCTCGGGGATGGGCGGGAGCTCACCGAGTCCGCCGCCCTCGGCGGCCTCGGCGGCGAGCTCACCGGCGTCCTTCTCCTCAGCCATGCCGATCGGCCCCTCGCGCTGTCCGTTGAGGAACTGGCGCACCACGGGCTCGTTGCTCGACAGGAGCATCTCGCGGGGGCCGAACATGGCCAGGTGGCGGCGGTAGAGCAGGCCGATGTTGTCGGGGACGCTGCGTGCCGTCGCGATGTCGTGGGTGACGATGAGGAAGGTCGCCTTGATCTCGGCGTTGAGGTCGACGATCAGCTGGTTGAGGTAGGCGGTGCGGACCGGGTCGAGGCCCGAGTCCGGCTCGTCGAACAGCAAGATCTCGGGGTCGAGCACCAACGCGCGGGCGAGGCCGGCCCGCTTGCGCATCCCGCCTGAGATCTCGCCCGGGAGCTTGGTCTCGGCGCCGGCCAGGCCGGTCATGTCCATCTTCTCGAGGACGATCTTCTTGATGTCGCTCTCAGACTTGCGGGTGTGCTCACGCAAGGGGAAGGCGATGTTGTCGTACAGGTTCTGGGAGCCGAACAGCGCGCCGTCCTGGAAGAGAACTCCGAACAGCTTGCGGATCTCGTAGAGCTCCTTCTCCTTGACCTTGGTGATGTCCTGGCCGTCGATCGTGATCGAGCCGGTCTCGGGCTTCAGCAGTCCGATCAGCGTCTTGAGGAACACCGACTTGCCGGTTCCGGACGGACCGAGCATGACGCTGATCTCTCCCGCCGGCAGGACGAGGGTGACGTCCTCCCAGATGGTCTGCTTGCCGAAGCGCTTGGTGAGGTTCTCGACCTTGATCTCGACACCCACTGCGGCTCCACCTCTGCTCGACGCGGTCGGGAGGCGGCGGTGACCGCCCTCCGGCTCTGGAAGCACAACGAGCGACTGTCGCGAACGACTCGCCTGTGACCGTGCTCACACCCGCCCAAGAGTGTAACCGCGTCCTTACTGGCTGGTAGCAGCCGGCCGAGATCGGATGGGCGACCCACGCGCCCAGCCTGGAACGCACTCGGGACGGCACGCCCGAAGGCATGCCGTCCCGAGACCGGCACTCTGGTGCCAGCTGGAGCTGCGTGACGGTGCTACTTGACGGTGACCGTGGCGCCGGCCGCCTCGAGAGAGGCCTTGGCCTTCTCGGCCGCGTCCTTCGCGACCTTCTCGAGGACGGGCTTGGGCGCGCCGTCAACGAGGTCCTTGGCCTCCTTGAGGCCCAGGCTGGTGAGCGTGCGGACCTCCTTGATGACCTGGATCTTCTTCTCGCCGGCCGCCTCGAGGATGACGTCGAACTCGTCCTGCTCGGCAGGGGCCTCCTCGCCACCGCCACCACCGGCGCCACCGGCCGCGGCAACGGCAACAGGAGCGGCGGCGGTGACGCCGAAGGTCTCCTCGAACTGCTTCACGAACTCGCTGAGCTCGATCAGGGTCATCTCCTTGAACGCCTCGAGGAGATCGTCGGTGCTGAGCTTGGCCATGAGGGGGTCCTCCTGTGTTGGGGTGCCGACTTCGTGCGAGACGGGGTCGGCGGGAGTGGAATGGACGTACGGGGGCGGCAGAGCGACGTGGCGCTCGACCGGTCAGGCGGTGGTGCTGTCGCTCTCGGCTTCGGGCTCGGTCGTCGCCGCGGCTTCAGCCGGGGCGTCCTCCGCTGGGGTCTCATCGACGTCAGGGGCCTCGTCGTCAGGGGCTGCGACGTCAGGAGCGGCCGCAGCGGTGCCGGCCCCTCCGGCCAGCACCGAGGGGTCTGCCTCGGCCTTCGCCTGGAGGGCCCCGACGAGGCGGGCCGCCTGGGCGAGCGGGGCGTTGAACAGGTAGACGGCGTTGCTGAGCGAAGCGAGCAGCGCTCCCGCCATCTTCCCGAGCAAGACCTCGCGGGACTCGAGGTCGGCCAGCTTGCGGATCTCGTCGACAGTGAGCGTCTTGCCGTCCATGACGCCGCCCTTGACGACCAGGACGGGGTTGGCCTTGGCGAAGTCACGCAGCGCCTTGGCCGCCTGGACCGGCTCGCCGTTGATGAACGCCACGGCCGTCGGACCCTGGAGCAGGTCGTCCACGCCAGAGACGCCGGCATCGGCGGCCGCGATCTTGGTCAGGGTGTTCTTCACCACCGAGTAGGTCGTGTCGGCGCCCAGGGCGACCCGCAGCTCGCTGATCTGCTTGACGGTGAGCCCTCGGTACTCGGTGAGCACGGCCGCGGTGGAGGTGCGGAACGCCTCGGCGATCTGTGCCACAGCCGCGGCCTTGTCGGGCCGGACAGATGATCGGGTGTGCTGAACAGCGCTGTCAGCGCTGGCGTCGGCGGTGTCGACGGCCATGCGCCTCCTCTCGGTCGGAGCCGGGTCCCACCTCGGACGAGGTGGAACGTGGCCCGCTGACGAGAGGACTCCCCGGCGCAGGTGCGCACGGGGAGTCAGGGTGGCCGGACGAGTCCGGGTCTGTCCGTGTCACCTGCGCGGGTCGCCCACCTCGCGGTGGGGCCTTCGACCACTGCGAGCAGTGGCGACCGGCGGTCTTGGGCGGTAGATCGTGGGAACGCGCCAGCCTAGCAGCCGTCCGCCCGGCCCGTCAGCGACGGGTGCCGGGCGGACGGAACGGTCTGCGCTCAGGTCTCGCGGGCGCGCCGGCTGCCTAGTCGGTGGAGGTCGAGGAACCGTCCTCGAGCAGGTTCCGCAGGCGCTTGGGGTCGACGGGGATGCCGGGGCCCATCGTCGTCGAGACGGCGATCTTCCTGAGGTAGGTGCCCTTGGAGCTGGCCGGCTTGGCGCGGGAGACCTCGTCGAGCGCTGCGCCGTAGTTCTCGACCAGCTTCTTCTCGTCGAAGGAGACCTTGCCGATCACCAGGTGAAGGTTGGCCTGCTTGTCCACGCGGAAGTTGACCTTGCCGCCCTTGATGTCCCCGACGGCCTTGGTGACGTCGGCCGTGACGGTGCCGGTCTTGGGGTTGGGCATCAGGCCACGCGGGCCGAGGATGCGCGCGATCTTGCCGACCTTGCCCATCTGGTCGGGCGTTGCGACGGCCGCGTCGAAGTCGAGGAAGCCCTTCTGGATCTTCTCGATCAGGTCGTCGCCGCCCACCTCGTCGGCACCGGCGGCCACGGCCTCAGCCGCCTTCTCGCCCGTGGCGAACACGATGACCCGAGCGGTCTTGCCCGTGCCGTGCGGCAGGTTGACGGTCCCGCGCACCATCTGGTCAGCCTTGCGCGGGTCGACGCCGAGTCGTACAGCCACCTCGACCGTCCCGTCGTACTTCGTCAAGGAGGTCTGCTTCGCGAGGCGGACGGCCTCGAGCGGGGTGTGGAGGTTGTCCAGGTCGATCTTCTCGACGGCGGCCCGGTAGGCCTTGCTGCGCTTCATGCTGGCGCTCCTGTTCTGCCCTTCGGGCAGTCGTGTCGCTGCCCGGAGGGGCAGTCGTGGTCCTAGCGGGCCCGGACGGTCCGGGCCCTCCCACAGGTCCTGCGGTGAGACGGGTGCTGTGGTGGAACGGGTGGAACGGGCCGATCAGGCGCTGCCTAGCCCCTGACGGTGATGCCCATCGAGCGTGCTGTCCCGGCGATGATCTTGGCTGCGGCGTCCACATCGGTGGCGTTGAGGTCGTCCAGCTTGGTCGTGGCGATCTCGCGGACCTGTGCCTGGGAGATGGTCGCGACCTTCTTGGTGTGCGGCGTCGGGGAGCCCTTGTCCACTCCGGCGGCCTTGAGGATCAGGCGGGCCGCCGGCGGGGTCTTGGTGATGAAGCTGAACGAGCGGTCCTCGAACACCGAGATCTCGACGGGCACGATGTCGCCACGCTGCGACTCGGTCGCCGCGTTGTACTGCTTGCAGAACTCCATGATGTTGACGCCGTGCTGACCGAGGGCGGGGCCTACCGGCGGCGCGGGGGTGGCGACGCCGGCCTTGATCTGGAGCTTGATGACGCCGACAAGCTTCTTCTTCTTGGGGGGCATGTCTGTTCTCTCTCGTGGACGTGGGACGCGGAGCGGGCGGGCAGCCGGGAGCTAGAGCTTGGCGACCTGGTTGAAGGACAGCTCGACCGGTGTTTCGCGGCCGAAGATCGACACCAGCACCTTGAGCTTCTGGCTGTCGAGGCTGATCTCGTTGATCGTTGCTGGCAGCGTGGCGAACGGGCCGTCGGTGACGGTGATCGACTCACCGACCTCGAAGTCGACAGCCTTCTGGGCCACCACCGTCTTCTGCTTCGGCGGAGCGATCATCTTGACCACCTCGTCGATCGACAGCGGAGACGGCCGGGACGTCTGACCCACGAAACCGGTGACGCCGGGGGTGTTGCGCACCACCGACCAGGACTCGTCGGTGAGGTCCATGCGGACGAAGAGGTACCCGGGCAGCTTCTTGCGGATGACGGCCTGGCGCTTGCCGCCCTTGATCTCCATGACCTCCTCGATCGGGACCTCGATCGCGTAGATGTAGTCCTCCATGTTCAGCGAGGAGATGCGGCTCTCGAGGTTGGTCTTGACCTTGTTCTCGTAGCCGGCGTAGGAGTGCACGACGTACCAGTCGCCCTGCTGGCCGGTGAGCTCGAGGCGCAGCTGGTCAGCCGGGTCGAGGTCCTCGGGGGCGACCTCTGGCGCGACCTCGGCTGCCGGGCTGCCGGGGGTCCCCACGCCGTCGGGAGCCGCGTCCTCGAGGTAGCCGCTGGGGGCGTCCGCGACCCCGCCGGACCCGAGCTCGTCGAGGTCGGCGGCAGCGGAGCCGGCCTCGGTGGCTACGGCCGTAGCCTCGCCCTGCTCGGACCGGGCCGTAGCCTCGCCCTGCTCGGACCGGGCCGTGGCCTCGCCCTGCTCGGACCGGGCGCTGTCAGGCTCGGTGTCGGCGGGCAGGCTGTTCTCGGACACGGACACGACCTCTTCTGTCTCATCGATCAGGCTGGTGCGGGGAACGTCGTGCGGGGGGGGCGTGCCGGCGGATCAGCTAGTTGCCGAAGACCTTGAGCACGCCCTGGCTGAACAGGAAGTCGTAGATGCTGACGACGACGACCATGAACAGCACGAAGACCAGGACCACGCTGGTGTAGGTCAGCAACTCGTTGCGGGTCGGCCAGATGACCTTGCGCAGCTCGGCGATGACCTGCCGGAAGAAGGTGACCAGGCGCTTGAGCCGGCCGGGGCGACGTGGGCTGGCCGAGCGGCCGGAGCGGCCGCCTCGGCCGGACGTGCCGAGACCGCTGCCGGTCCCCGCCTTGTCGCTCATCGCCGTCCTCTGCTCGGTCGCGCTGGTCCGTGGTCGCTCGTGCTGACCCGCCTGTCGAGGCGTGGTGCAGGGGTGACAGGAGTCGAACCTGCGACATCCGGTTTTGGAGACCGGCGCTCTGGCCAACTGAGCTACACCCCTCCGGAGACCGGTGAGACGTCCCGCCTCGGCGCGCGGGCGCGCCGGAGCAGAGGCTCAGGCCCCCAGACGACAGAGTGTACGGCGTCGGCCTCCCCGGGCAAACCTGCCGGACCAGCGGGCCCCGCTGGAACCGACTCGACACGGCACGGGACCATGGCGGCATGACCAGCCCCGCGTCCCGACGCACCTCCGCCCGGATCGGCAGCATCGCCGAGTCAGCCACGCTCGCCGTCGACGCCAAGGCCAAAGCCAAGAAGGCCGCCGGCGAGGACGTCGTCGGCTTCGGCGCGGGCGAGCCGGACTTCCCCACGCCGGAGCCCATCGTCGCCGCGGCGGTGGCTGCGTGCTCGGACCCGGCCAACCACCGCTACACCCCGGCCGGGGGCATGCCGGCGCTGAAGGCCGCCATCGCGCAGAAGACCCGTCGCGACAGCGGCTACGAGGTCAGCGCCGCGCAGGTCCTGGTCACCAACGGCGGCAAGCAGGCGGTCTACGAGGCCTTCGCGGCGCTGCTCGACCCGGGCGACGAGGTGCTCCTGCCAGCGCCCTACTGGACGACCTACCCGGAGGCCGTGAGGCTGGCCGGCGGGGTGCCGATCGACGTCGTCACCACCGAGGAGCAGGGCTACCGGGTGACGGTCGAGCAGCTCGAGGCGGCGCGCACCCCGCGTACGAAGGTCCTGCTCTGGTGCTCGCCCTCCAACCCGACCGGAGCCGTGGCCTCCCCCGCCGAGGTCGAGGCGATCGGCCGCTGGGCGGTCGAGCACGGCATCTGGGTCGTCGCCGATGAGATCTACGAGCACCTCGTCTACGGCGCTGCCGAGCACGTCTCGATGCCCGTCGTCGTGCCCGAGCTGGCCGACACCTGCGTCGTCGTCAACGGCGTCGCGAAGACCTACGCCATGACCGGCTGGCGGGTGGGGTGGCTGATCGGGCCGATCGACGTGGTCAAGGCAGCCACGAACCACCAGTCCCACGCCACGTCGAACGTCAACAACGTGGCCCAGATCGCCGCTCTTGCAGCGGTCTCCGGTGACCTCAGCGCCGTGGCCGAGATGCGCGAGGCCTTCGACCGGCGTCGGCAGACGATGGTGCGCCTGCTGTCGGCGATCCCCGGCGTCACCTGCCCCGAGCCCGAGGGGGCGTTCTACTGCTACCCCTCGGTCAAGGGGATCCTCGGCAAGGCGCTGCGCGGGCGCACGCCCACGACCTCCGCCGAGCTGGCCGAGCTGGTGCTCGACGAGGTCGGCGTGGCCGTCGTGCCGGGCGAGGCCTTCGGGACGCCGGGCTACTTCCGGCTGTCCTACGCGCTCAGCGACGCCGACCTCGACAAGGGCGTCGGGCGTCTGGCCGAACTGCTCGCCGAGGCCCGCTAGCGATCCTTGGTCGCTAGGACGTTGACGTTGATCCTTGAGTTTTAGGCAGCGTTGAGTCGGGCGCGATCGGTGTAGTCCTTCACGTGCCGGTCGATCGCTCGCAGGGCGTCGCGTAGGTCGGTCGGGGCGGGTGGAGAGTTCGCGGCCAGCAGTGGCCGCA